>ULRO01093560.1_pt1 | contig 10070 bp, 5 predicted proteins | sample 1955421 | NCBI WGS metagenome assembly ULRO01 (sample SAMEA4835682, study PRJEB28245) | human gut metagenome | biome: gut microbiome; material: fecal sample | place: Denmark | collected 2008 | reverse complement strand
TAGCCACTCAAGGACTGGCTTATACCATTAACGAAAAGCATATTGTTATTTACAAAACAAACGAGAAAGCTTCTCATCCTATGATTACGAATAATAAAAAAATAACCGGAAAAGTGACAGATGAGAAGAATGAACCTATCATTGGAGCGAACGTAGTAGTAAAAGGCTCTACAACTGGTACAATTACTGACATGGATGGCAATTTCACATTAGAGGTACCCGATCAAGCTACTTTACTTGTATCCTATATCGGCTATACTCCTAAAGAAGTGGCGGTTAAAAATCAAAACAATCTTTCTATCATGATGATAGAAGACTCGAAGACAATTGATGAAGTTGTAGTTATCGGCTACGGTTCTGTGAAAAAAAGTAATCTGACAGGAGCTGTTTCCTCTGTAAAAACAACAGAGATACAACAAACTCCTATGACTTCTATCGACCAAGGATTAGTAGGCCGGGCTTCCGGTGTACAAGTTACGCAAACTTCGGGTATGCCCGGAGCGGTAGCGTCTATCCGTGTACGTGGTAGTAGCTCTCTACAAGGAGGAAATGAGCCGCTTTATGTAATCGATGGTTTTCCCGTATATAGTGGGACAGGTTTCGGCTCGACGGGTGGTAATACACAAATCAGTGGATTATCTACGGTAAACCCTTCTGATATTGAATCTATCGAGATTCTAAAAGATGCTTCCGCAACAGCCATTTATGGAGCACGTGCCGCTAATGGTGTTGTACTTATTACGACGAAGAGTGGTAAGAAGGGACGTGATATAATAACTTTTGAATCTAGTTTTGGTGTACAAAACGTAGCGAAGACAATTGATGTCATGAATGCGCAAGAATATGCGGCATTGGTTAATGAGGCCTATACGAACGATGGATTGGATGCGCCCTATAACACTACACAATTAGGCGAAATCGCTAAATTGGGTAATGGAACAAATTGGCAAGATGAAATTTTCCGTCCAGCTATGATTCAAAGTTATCAATTGACGTTTTCCGGAGGTGATAACAAAACAACATATGCGATCTCAGGGGGGTATTTTGATCAAAAGGGTGTAATTATTAACTCGGATTTCAAACGTTACTCATTACGATTGAATCTTGATAGACAAATATTCAATACACTGAAAGTCGGCACTCATATGTCTGGTACCCACACGATCAGTAGAACATCGGCAACAGATGTCGGTGGACGTGACGGAGTCGTGAACGGCGCTTTGAAAATGAATCCCATCCAGTCTGTCTATGCGAATGAAGAGACGGGTGAGTATACGCCAACTAACGACCCCGGGTTATTAATCCCGAATCCGGTAGCTACCGCAAAAGAAGAAATATACAATAATGCGACTACACGTGTGTTAGGTGATGTTTATGCGGAATGGGAATTCTTAAAAGACTTAAAGCTTAAAGTATCTTTGGGGATGGATATTATGTATTTGAAGCAAAATAAATATACTCCGTCAAATATCTACCAATCGTTAGGTATCGCATCTGCGAAAGTCGGTGTAAACCGTTCTATTAACTGGCTGAACGAGAATATACTTACTTGGAATAAGACATTCAAGGATATTCATTCCTTGAATATTTTAGGAGGCTTCACCATTCAAAGAAATAATGTGGAATCCGTAACGGGAGCATCTTCTAATTTCGTAAACGATGTCATGAAGTATAATAACCTAGGAGCCGGATCTATTTATGATAAACCGGAATCTTCTGCTACTCAATGGAGCCTTATGTCTTATTTGGCACGTATTAATTATTCGTTATATGACCGGTATTTATTCTCTGTTAACGGACGTGTGGATGGTTCTTCTCGTTTTGGTGGCAACAATAAGTATGGATTTTTCCCTTCGGGTTCTGTGGCATGGCGTATCTCTGAGGAAGGTTTTATGGAACCGGTTAAAGCTGTCATTAATAATTTAAAGTTACGTACCAGTTATGGCTTCACTGGAAATACAGAAATCGGAGTTTACGAATCCTTGGCTACATTGGAAAGTAATAGTTGGACAATCGGAAATCAATTGGTTTCTGGATTTTATCCGAACAGGATACCTAATCCTGACTTGAAATGGGAAAAAACAGGGCAATTTGATATTGGTTTTGATCTTGGGCTATTTAATAATCGCTTACGTTTAACGGCCGACTATTATTATAAAAAAACAACGGACTTATTATATAATGTAGCGATTCCTAGCGCCTCCGGTTATGATTCTATGTTGAAAAATATTGGTAGTGTCCAAAATAAAGGTTACGAGCTTTCTATTGAGAGTGACAACTTAAGCGGGGCATTCTCATGGACAACAGCCTTTAATATTTCATTCAACCGGAATAAAGTATTAGAGTTGGGTGGGGAAACGTATAAAGATGTAGGTACATACGACGATCATTTAAAGACGAGTGATATCCGTCGCTTGATCGTTGGTCAACCAATTGGAGTATTTTATGGCTATCGTTTTGACGGCATTTTCCAAAATGAAGCAGAATGTGCTCAACAAACTTCTTCACCCTCGCCTATCGGTGTCGGACTCCGTCGTTATAAGGACTTGAATGGAGACGGTAAGATTGATGCCACAAACGATCGGGAGATATTGGGAGACGCAAATCCGAAATTCTTTGGAGGTATGACCAACACGTTTGCTTATAGAGGATTTGAGTTGAACGTATTCTTACAATACTCATATGGGAATAAGATTTTCAATTATAACGCAATGGAGCTTGAGTCGCCGACTGGTGGACAAAATGTATATCAGGATCTCGTGAACCGTTGGACACCTACGAATCCAAGTAATGAATACCAAAAAGCGACAACGAATCGGAATAATATCGTAAGTGATCGGTTCATTGAAGACGGTTCTTTCTTGAAATTAAAAACAGTCTCATTGTCTTATAGTTTCCCGAAATTAAATTGGAAACATCTCGGAGGTCTGCGATTGTACGTAACCGGACAAAACTTATTGACTTGGACTAAATACAGAGGCTATGATCCGGAAGTGAGCTATCGAGGCGCTTCAACTTTAGAGGCTGGAGAGGACTTTGGCGGTTATCCGCAAGCCCGTACCTTTATGTTTGGCATCAAATTGGACATTAAATAACTTTTAAATCGACTCAAAATGAAAAAATCGTTCATATATATATTTTCAGCTTTCTGTTTCTCTTGTGGAATCAACAGTTGTTCTTTCCTTGACGAGAATCCCGTGGACCGTTTGGTCGTGGATAATTTTTATACAAGCGAGAAAGACGCACAGGCAGCGGTAGATGCTACTTATCAGCAATTAAACAGCTTATATAACCATTTGATGTATATGATGGCAGAGCTACCTACCGATATGATGAAAAATGGTTTAGGTATGCCGAACGCAAACTTACAAGACTTGGAGTTTCTGCGATTTAACTCTCAGAATACATTTGTAAAAGATATGTGGAAAAATTGTTATTCCGGTATTTCTAGGGCAAATACGGCGATTGTTAAGATTCCAGAGATCAAAATGAATGAAAGTAAAAAGAACCGATTGATCGCTGAGGCTCGTACACTTCGTGCTCTATACTATTTCAACCTCGTTCGTTTCTTCGGCGATGTTCCTTTGATCTTAGACTTGAAGACCGTAGAAGATTCAAAAGGACCACGTGATTCTAAAGAACTGATTTATGATCAGATTATAGAAGATCTTACATTTGCGGAAGAACATCTTCCTTTAAGATCTGAATATTCGGCTTCCGATGAGGGCCGTATCAACAAAGGAGCCGCTAAAATTTTATTCGGTAAAGTCTATTTAACTAAAGGGGATTTCCAAAAGGCGAAAGATAAATTGGCAGAGGTAGTCGAGCATGAATCTGAATATGGTTTCGGTTTACACAAAGATTACCATGCGAACTGGCTTCGAGATACAGAGGCTGGTATTGAGGCTGTACTTTATATTGAGTATAAAGAACCTCCATTTCAACATAATGGTGAAATGGCGCTTGCTGGTCCGAAATATTCCATTCCGGGGAGCTTAGGAATCTCTGCCCTTAATGAGGCTGATATCCCGACACAAGAATTGTATGACCAGTTTGATAATCGAGATTTGAGAAAAAAGACTAATTTTAAAACAGAGTTCGCTCATCTTAAAACCGGTGAAATATTGAAATCAAGTATACCTCTTAGCGGTAAGTTCTGGGTTGAAGGGCTTGAAACGGGTGACCGTTGCGATGTAAATATGCACATTATCAGGTATGCAGACGCTATATTAATGTATGCAGAGGCATTAAATGAAGTGGGCGAATCTACAAAGGCTCTCGCTATGTTAAACAGGATACGGGAACGTGCTTTTGGTGATGATTCTGGAAACTTTAAACCTATGTCGAAGGATGAGTTTCGTACAGCTATATTAAATGAACGACGGCTGGAATTCCCTCACGAAGGACATCGTTGGTTCGATTTAGTACGTACCGGTACATTTATTCAACGAATGAAAGAGCATAGTGCATATGAAGCAAAAGTAGCGGAAGCTAATAAAACTGAGATTGCGCAAAATATCAAGGAGCATATGATCCTTATGCCGATCCCTCAATCCGAGATAGACTTGAATCCTAATTTAGTACAAAATGCGGGATATTAGAAAATTGTTATTTATAACTGGGGTAGCAACTGTTACCCCGGTTATTATACAAGCCCGGGACAAACTTCCTAATATCGTGATCTTTTTTATGGATGATATGGGATATGGCGATTTAACAGTCACCGGTGCTTCTGGATATAACACGCCAACTATTGACCGACTGGCCTCTGAAGGAATGTTTTTTACCCACTTTTATGCAGCCCAACCTATAAGTAGCGCATCGAGAGCCGGATTAATTACAGGGTGTTATCCAAATCGAGTGGGGATTTCGGGGGCATTGATGCCTCAAGGCCGTATAGGAGTGGCCCCTAATGAGGAAACTCTTCCGGAAATGTTAAAAACTAGAGGTTATTCTTGTGGAATGGTCGGTAAATGGCATTTAGGTCACCTTTATCCATTTTTGCCTTTGCAACAAGGATTTGATGAGTATCTTGGGTTGCCTTATTCCAATGATATGTGGCCAGTAGATTATGACGGGAATAGAGTGACTCCAGCATCTAATTTACCAAACAAATTACGGCATCCGGCATTACCATTAATCGACGGAAATGAAAAAATAAGAGAATTGTGGACATTGGATGATCAAGCCGAGCTTACTACATTATATACGGAACGGGCGATCCAGTTTATCAAAAAGAATCGTGAACAACCATTTTTTCTTTACTTTGCTCACTCGATGCCACATGTTCCGCTTGCTGTATCCAACAAATTTAAAGGAAAGAGTAAACAAGGTTTATATGGGGATGTCATGCTTGAGGTAGATTGGAGTGTCCAACAAGTTCTAGAAACAATAGAGGAATTAAACCTAGATGAAAATACTTTGATTATCTTTACGTCGGATAATGGGCCTTGGTTTAGTTTTGGTAATCATGCCGGGAGTACCGGAGGTTTGAGAGAAGCGAAAGCTACCACGTTTGAGGGAGGACAACGTGTTCCTTGTATCATGTGTTGGAAAGGAGTGATTCCTAGAGGTACTGTTTACAATCAATTAGCCAGTACGATTATATGATTTGCGTAGAGATCCGGGAGAAAGATATGATGTGAAAGATCAATATCCGGAGGTGGTTCGTCTATTACAATCTATAGCAGAAGAGGCTCGGTTGGATCTGGGAGATGATCTCACGGGACAAATAGGTTCGAATCGTCGGGAAGTAGGTTACATAAAATAATTATATATGAAAAATACTATTAATTATGGAGCTATATTAGCCCCTGCCCTTTTATTCTCCGCATGCGGAACAGGGCAAAAAGAAGTGGCAGAGAAGCCGCTCAATATCATTCATATCATGACGGATGATCATTCGTATCAAACTATTAGCGCTTATGGACATGCGCTAGGTAAATTGGCACCAACACCAAATTTAGACCGTTTGGCTGCAGAAGGAATGTTGTTCCGGCAAGCTTTCGTAGAGAATTCTCTGTCTACTCCTAGCCGTGCTTGTTTGATGACCGGTCTTTACAGTCACCAAAACGGACAAAGACAGTTAGGAAAAGGTATTGATACGACAAAAGTATTCTTCTCTGAAATCTTACAACAGCACGGTTATCAGACAGGTGTTGTCGGTAAATGGCATATGCAATGTGAGCCGAAAGGTTTTGATTATTATCATGTGTTATGGGATCAGGGAGATTATTATAATCCGGAGTTTAAAAGCAAAGAATCGAATGGCAAGTATGTAAAAGAAGAGGGATATGCGACGACCCTTACGACCGATCACGCTATCGAGTTTTTGGAAGAGAGGGATAAGGATAAGCCTTTCTGCCTGCTGGTTCATCATAAGGCTCCACATCGTAACTGGATGCCGGATACAAAATATATGGATTTATATGAGGATGTAGAGTTCCCATATCCAGATACTTTCAATGATAATTATGCCACTCGTTGCGATGCCGCACGTACACAAGAGATGAGTATAGACAAAAATATGACTTTGGTTTATGATTTGAAGGTAGATGAGCTTAAAGATAAGGAGGCTTATAAAAAGGAATGGAATATTGATGGCTGGCAGGCCTCTTTGGATCGTATGACCCCGGAACAACGGGAGGCTTGGATCGCTTCTTATAAGCCCCGCAACGAAAAATTCATTAACGAGAACCTGAAAGGCGAGGATTTGGTTAAATGGAAATATCAACGTTATATCAAGGATTACGTACGTTGCATCAAATCTATTGACGATGAGGTGGGGCGTTTGATCGCCTATTTGGAAAAAGAAGGGCTTATGGATAATACCGTGATCGTTTATACCTCGGATCAAGGTTTTTACATGGGTGAACATGGCTGGTTCGACAAACGTTTCATGTATGAGGAATCTTTCCGTACGCCGTTGATTATCCGTTATCCTGCTAAAATCAAGGCGGGAAGTGAATGTACAGCCTTAGTACAGAACATTGACTATGCCCCGACTTATCTGGATATAGCCGGTATCGAGAAACCTGATTATATGGTAGGAACTTCTTTAGTCCCCTTGTTTGGAGGCGAGACTCCAAAAGATTGGCGCGAGTATCTGTATTATCATTATTATGATTATCCAGCTATCCATATGGTACGTCGTCACGATGGCGTGCGTGACAGTCGTTATAAATTGATCCATTTCTATGGAGAGAAGAATGAGCATAATGATGCGATTAGCTGCAACGAGCTTTACGATTTGCAAAGTGATCCAAATGAGCTGAATAATTTATACGATAATCCGGAATATGCCGATATCCAAACTCGCCTGCAAGCACGTTTGGATAAGTTCCGTGTAGACCAGAAAGTTGACGAATATTAAGGTGCTAACTCTGTAAAATCATTTATTTTGTGTAAGTTTGGCGGATAGAAAGAATCATTCACCTAAAATACGATCGTGAAATGAAACTCAATTTATCCGCCAGATTTTTAATGCTGGCCCTGCTTTGTGGTTCTTGCGTATTGAACACGCCAAAGGAGGAGCTTGAATACAACGGAATGAATACGCTACAGATATCAAATGTAGATGATTTGATATCTTTCTACCAATATGCGGATGACCGAATTCCTTTAATTAGCGGACACCGAGGTGGACGGGGAAAAGGCTATCCTGAGAACAGTATGGAAACCTTTGAAAATACCCTCTCTTATACTCCTGCCACGTTCGAGATAGATCCGAGGTTAACCAAAGATAGTGTTATCGTCCTTTTCCACGATGATACACTGGAGCGTACCAGTAATGGGACCGGGAAAGTTTCTGATTATACTTGGGAAGAATTGCAAAATTTCCGTTTGAAGGATCCCGAAGGAAATATCACAAACTATCGTATCCCGACTTTAGAGGAAGCGATTCGTTGGGCTCGTGGAAAAACAATCCTAATCCTTGATAAGAAGGATGTTCCTATGGAGCGCACTGCTCAGTTGATTACCGATATGCAAGCGGAACCTTATGTAATGATTACGGTTCATGATGGTGCCTCGGCTCGTTTCTTTTACGAGAAAAATCCGAATTTCATGTTTGAGGCTTTTGTGAAAACGAAAGAAGCGGTTCAAGACTATGAGGATAACGGTATACCTTGGAGCCATATCATGGCTTACGTAGGTCCGAAGATTACCCCCGAAGTCCGTGAGGTAATCGATATGTTGCATGAAAGAGGTGTCATGTGCATGATATCTACCGCTCCCTCCGACGATAAACTATCCACACCCGAAAGTCGTGCTGAAGCATACCGTATGATCATCCGTCAAGGCGTGGACATCATAGAGTCTGACCGACCTATAGAGGTTGCTGAAGCGATCTCTAGCTTGATTCCGGTTAGCAGTTCCAAAGGAAAGTTTTTCTCTACACTATAAACATAATCAATATAAGACATGAACAAAGAACTAGAAATGACTCCCAACGTATTAATGGAGTTTTTACAAAAGCCAGCGTCCGAGTTTACGAAAGAGGACATTATCCGTTATATCTATGAGAAAGATATCCAGATGGTTAATTTTATGTATCCTGCAGGCGACGGACGTTTGAAAACACTGAACTTTGTAATCAACAATGTAGCTTATCTGGATGCGATCTTGACTTGCGGTGAGCGTGTGGATGGCTCTAGTCTTTTCTCGTTTATCGAGGCGGGAAGTAGTGACCTGTATGTGGTGCCCCGTTTCCGTACGGCTTTCGAGGATCCGTTTGCGGAATTACCTACGCTTACCATGCTTTGCTCATTCTTCAATAAGGATGGAGAACCCTTAGAAAGTTCCCCGGAATATACCTTGCATAAAGCTTGTAAGGCTTTTCATGAGGTGACGGGAATGGATTTTGAGGCAATGGGTGAATTAGAATATTACGTAATTGCACCGGATGAAGGCGTTTTCCCTGCTACCGACCAAAAAGGTTATCATGAATCCGCTCCTTACGCTAAGTTCAATGAGTTCCGGACGGAGTGCATGCACTGCATAGCGCAAGCCGGGGGACAAATTAAATATGGTCATTCGGAAGTTGGTAACTTTACGTTAAATGGTTTGATCTATGAGCAAAATGAGATCGAGTTCTTACCATGTCCTGCGGAAAATGCAGCGGATCAATTGATGATCGCAAAATGGGCGATCCGCAATCTAGCGCATGAATATGGATATAACATCACTTTCGCTCCGAAAATTACGGTGGGAAAAGCAGGTTCCGGTCTGCATGTCCATATGCGTATCATGAAAGATGGCAAGAATCAGATGTTAGCGAATGGTATCTTATCCGAAACCGCCCGTAAGGCTATCGCTGGAATGATGTGCTTAGCTTCCTCTATTACGGCTTTTGGAAATACGAACCCAACCTCATATTTCCGCTTGGTTCCACACCAAGAAGCACCTACGAATATTTGTTGGGGAGATCGGAATCGTTCAGTTTTAGTTCGTGTTCCGCTAGGTTGGGCCGCAAAAACGGACATGTGTGCTTTGGCGAACCCATTGGAACCTGCCAGCCATTATGATACGAGCCAAAAGCAAACGGTCGAGATGCGCTCACCGGATGGCTCCGCTGATTTATACCAATTATTGGCAGGATTGGCAGTTGCGTGCCGCCATGGTTTTGAGATCGACGATGCTTTGGAGATCGCTGAGAAGACTTATGTAAACGTGAATATTCATAAGGAAGAGAATCAAGATCGCCTAAAGACATTGGATCAACTCCCAGACAGTTGCGCAGCCTCAGCTGCCCGTTTAAGACAACAGCGTGCTGTTTTTGAAAAATATAATGTGTTTAGTCCGAGTATGATAGACGGCATCATCCATAAACTGGAATCTTATGATGACGCTTCTTTACGCAAGGACCTAGAGAATAATCCGGAAGAGATGTTGAAGCTGGTCAATACTTATTTCCATTGTGGCTGAAAATCTTTTTTATGGTTTCACAAGAGGGTGTGTCATGACACACCCTTTTTATGCCCTGCTTTCATCTCTTGAACTTTCCATTGTGTTTTTTTGAATATCCGAGCACAAGAGAGACCATAAATTAAAACGAAAATATTCTAGAGAAG
>ULRO01039094.1_pt1 | contig 10117 bp, 8 predicted proteins | sample 1955421 | NCBI WGS metagenome assembly ULRO01 (sample SAMEA4835682, study PRJEB28245) | human gut metagenome | biome: gut microbiome; material: fecal sample | place: Denmark | collected 2008 | reverse complement strand
CACAAAAAACATAAAAACATCTTTTCTGTACCCCACAGACACAAGCAATGCCGAAAGCCTTTGTTTTCAAGGGCTTTCGGTTTTTATTTTTGTCAAAAACGAGAAAAACGAAAAGGCCACAGTTTTTATTGTCTGTTTTCCCGTCTGCTAATGGAATTTATGACTGATGTCGTCCGCCTTTCAGGTGTACGGCTTGCTAATGAATAAGGCGGTCGTTACCCTGTTAATTCGTTCATTTAGGTGTGGTCAAGCAGCAATCGCACACTACCTCTATGCCATTTCTTATTATATAATTGCGGTAACAGGAGGTGGTTGTTTTGAAAGAACAGAAATATCATTTATACCTTTCCAAGGACGAATACAGCGAAGTGTTGCAATCACTTATCCGTTTGAAGAACAGCCTGATAGCACAAGGCAGATACACCGATGGGGTTGATGATGTTCTCTGTAAGGTGCTTTCAGCCAAGAAAAGAAAGTTCAAAATCAAATATATCTAAACACGAAAAGAGACCGCCTACACTTTTGTAAGCGGTCTTTGCTAATTGAGAGTAAGTTCGACAAACTGAAATTTTACGGCTTATATATTGGCATTTATCTCTTTTATAATTGTAAGCACCATTATTTCTCCATCAACCAACATCTCACATACCTCATTTTTATTATCTTCTCTCTGAGGATTTTCCCAATACAGTCTTGCAAGTTCCTTATTTATAGACTTATCCGTTTGACCATCAAAACACTTAGTTGCATCTCCTATAAAGTAAGTACCTTTTACTTCCAATTCAACAATTGAATATGTTGGTCTGCCGATACGAGCAAAAAACTCGCCCCATCGTTCTGCTTCCTCATATGTTCTAGATACATATAAGCAACTCATTCTCGATGGATAAAATGGATATTCTTCTTTTCTTACTTCTTCCATTGCCAGTTCCCTCAATGCAACAGAAGTATGATGTTCTAATTCATTAGCCTGATAATTCTCAGGATTCTTATATATTTCGTTTACAACATCTATTTTATCCATAACTCGCTGATACACACCACTATGATTGTTCTCATCAAAGATGATTTTCTGACCAACACTCATAGGTCTATCAGTAACAACATGATACACTGTCATAACTATACATCTCGTACAACTTCAAATTTGTCTTTCTCTTAATTTCCTATTATACACCAAAATTATGAATATTTCTACCCGCCGTCTATTGACCTCGATACGAGGAAAATAGGCGGCTTTTTTGTTTGCAAAAAATTTTTTCAAGAAATTTTGAACCCCCCAAAAAACACTCTCCCATTTCAAACAAGTGAAAAAACCACGAAAAATTAGCAGGTTTTGGACAAGAATTTACTAACAGTGAAATCCTAGAAAAGCCAGTAAAATCAAGGATTTCCGGGGATTTGTAGGGAGTCAAAAATGCCCCTCGGGGGCTTCTCCTAAGCGGAAGGTCGGGGGTTCAAATCCCTTTTGGCGCGCCACAAGCAATGCCGAAAGTTTTTGTTTTCAAGGACTTTCGGTTTTTTATTTTGTCAAAAACGAGAAAAACGAAAAAGCCGCAGTTTTTCATTGGCTTTTTTCCGTCTGCTAACGGAATTTATGACTGATGTCGTCCGCCTTTCGGGCGGATTTTTTTATGTTATCCGATGCGTATTTTTATGATTGAAAAATTTAAAACGTGCAAAAGTGCGCATTTACGGTTCAATAATATTGCATATTATATAACAAAATGGGCACACTATAAGCACAAATGCTGAATTTTATTGCGCGATATTGACTGTATCTGACTGTTTTTGTATAATTAAGGCACAACAGAGATATCGGAGGTGTGAATATGCTTACAACCGACAGAAGAGCGCAGATACTTGAAATTCTGCGTCAGAACGGCTCGGTTACCGTTTCAAAGCTTGCCGAAAAATTCGAAACAAGCGAATCTACGATAAGGCGTGACCTTTTGGCTCTTTCCCAGCTCGGGAAAATAAACAAGGTTCACGGCGGTGCGACTGTTCTCGGGCAGGAATTTCTCCACAACGAGGAGGATTTCAACAAAAAATCGCTGATGAACATAAACGAAAAGGAAGCAATAGCAAAATATGCCGCTTCGCAGATAAATGATGACGATTTCGTTTTTATCGACGCAGGCACAACCACCTTTCTTATGACGAAATATATAACCTCTTCCAAAGCAACCTTTGTAACCAACGGAATCGCCCACGCAAAGGAGCTGACGGCCAATGGCTGCAAGGTTTTTGTTATCGGCGGTGAATTAAAAAGCACAACCGAGGCAATCATAGGCTTAGTAGCCGCTTCAAATCTTCAGAAATATAACTTTTCAAAAGCGTTCATCGGAACAAACGGTGTCAGCGAAAAGCAGGGCTTTACAACCCCGGACACCGAGGAGGCAATGCTGAAAGCCGTTGCCATAGAGCGAAGCTTTGTAACCTATGTGCTTTGCGACCACACAAAGTTCGGAAAAGTTTCGGCGGTATCATTTTCACCGGTTGCGGCGGCGTGTATAGTCTGCGACAAATGCGATGACGAACAGCTTAAATCAAAAACGGTAGTGAAGGAGGTAACTGCTTAATGGTTTACACCGTTACTCTGAATCCGGCTCTCGACTATGTGATGAAGCTCAAAGCTCTCAGAACCGACGACATAAACCGTACGGACGGCGAAGAAATCTATTACGGCGGAAAAGGCATCAACGTGTCGGTCATACTCACACAGCTCGGAATTCCCAACACGGCACTCGGCTTTCTCGGAGGCTTTACCGGAAGAAAGCTTGAAGAAATGCTCAAAAACGACAATATCAGCTGCGACTTTAATTATCTTAAAAACGGCGATACGAGAATAAACGTCAAAATCAAGGCCGACAAGGAAATTGATTTGAACGCCTGCGGCCCCGAAATCACAAAAGAGGATATGCAGAGCTTTTTAAGAAAGCTTGACGGCATAAAGAGCGGAGATTATCTTATCCTCGCAGGCTCTATCCCGAATACCCTCCCCGATGACATTTACGAACAAATACTTGAGAGAGTCGGCGACAGAAATATAAACTGCGTGGTTGACGCAACGGGCGATTTGCTCAAAAACGTGCTCAAATACAAACCGTTTTTAATAAAGCCGAATCATCACGAGCTCGGCGACCTGTTCTCGGTCCAAATTAAAAGCGACGATGACATTGTAAAATATTCGAAAAAGCTTCAGGAAATGGGTGCTAAAAACGTGCTTGTTTCAATGGCAAAGGACGGCGCAATGCTTACGGACGAAAACGGAAGCGTCCACAAAATAGGCAACGCAAAGGGCAAGCTCATAAACTCCGTCGGTTGCGGAGACAGTATGGTAGCAGGCTTTACGGCAGGATACATCAAGACCGCCGACTATTCCTACGCTTTAAGACTCGGCTCGGCGTGCGGAAACGCAACGGCCTTTTCAGAAAAGCTTGCAACCCGTGAAGAAATTGAACGCGTCTTTAACGCGGAGTATAAATAAGGAGGAATACTTATGAAAATCATCGACTTATTAAAAAAGGATGCGATTGCTCTTAATGTTTCTCTCACCGACAAGGAAGAGGCAATCGACAAGCTGATTTCCCTGCACGAAAAGGCAGGAAATCTTGCCGACAAGGCGGCGTACAAGGAGGCTATCCTTGCAAGAGAGGCTCAGGGCTCGACCGCAATCGGAGAAGGAATTGCCGTTCCGCACGCAAAATCGGACAGCGTAAAGACTCCCGGTCTTTCGGCGATAACGGTTCCGAACGGCGTTGATTACGGTGCTCCCGACTCCAAGCCCTCGGACATTTTGTTTATGATTGCCGCTCCCGTTGACGGAGATTTACATCTCGAAATACTCTCCCGTCTTATGGTAATGCTTATGGAACCGGAATTTTGCGCGGCTCTACGGGGCGCAAAAACAACGGACGAATTTTTAGAAATAATCGACAAAAAGGAAGCGGAGAAATACCCCGAGGAAGCGGTAAAACCCGAAGTAAAGCCGAAGGGTTACAGAATACTCGCAGTTACAGCCTGTCCGACGGGCATAGCGCATACCTATATGGCGGCAGAGGCACTTGAAAAAGCGGGCGAAAAATTAGGCTATCCGCTCAAAGCCGAAACCAACGGCTCCGGCGGTGCTAAAAACGTACTCACAAAAAAGGAAATCGAAGAATGTGACGGAATAATCATTGCCGCAGATAAAAACGTCGAAATGGCACGTTTCGACGGCAAGCCCGTTGTAAAGACCTCGGTTTCAAACGGAATAAACAAGCCCGAGGAGCTTATCAAAAGAATCGTTGACGGAAAAGCCGCGATATATCACGCCGACGAAAGTGAAAAGCAGTCTATTGATGACGACGAAAAGGAAAGCGGCTGGCACAAGCTTTATAAGCATCTCATGAATGGCGTTTCGCATATGCTCCCGTTCGTTGTCGGCGGCGGAGTTCTCATAGCTCTCGGCTTCCTGTTTGATACGCTTGCAGGCAATGCCGATGTCGGCGGAACCTTCGGCTTCACAAGTCCCGTTGCGGCAATTGTATTCTGGATAGGCAAAGCGGCATTTGCGCTTATGCTCCCCATCCTTTCGGCTTATATCGCATCGTCCGTTGCCGACAGACCTGGTCTTTTGCCAGGTATGATAGGCGGCGTATTTGCGGCAAACGGTTACACCTTCAGCTCGCTGATTGAAAACCAAAGCCTTACCGGAGACGACAAAGCGGTGTCGGGCTTTCTCGGTGCTCTGCTCGCAGGTTTCCTTGCCGGTATTATTGTAAATCTCCTCAAAAAGGCATTTTCTTGGCTTCCGAAATCAATGGACGGAATAAAGCCCGTATTTATCTATCCTCTTTTCGGCACGCTTATCATGGGCCTTCTTATGTGTCTTGTAAACCCCGTTATAGGCGTTGTCAACTCCGCTCTTTCCTCATTTCTCTCGTCGCTCGGCGATACAAGCAAAATACTCCTTTCCATAGTACTTGCGGCAATGATGGCAACGGATATGGGCGGCCCGTTCAACAAGGCGGCTTATGTTTTCGGCACGGCTGCAATAGCCGACGGCAACACATGGATTATGGCGGCTGTTATGATAGGCGGTATGGTTCCCCCGATTGCAATCGCACTTTCGACAACCTTCAACAAGAAGAAGTGGACATCGGAAGAAATCAAATCAGGCCCCGTAAACTATCTTATGGGTCTGTGCTTCATTACGGAGGGTGCTATCCCCTACGCCGCTTCCGACCCGGTCAGAGTTATCCCCTCATGCTTAGTAGGCTCTGCTGTCGCAGGTGCTCTTACATCACTGTTCAACGTTACATGCCCCGCACCTCACGGCGGAATCTTCACATTTATAGTATGCGACCATCCGCTTCTCTATATCGTAGCCCTTATTGCAGGCTCGGTTGTCGGAGCGCTGATGCTCGGTCTTCTTAAAAAGGATCGTAAAGAATCCGTATAACAAACAATCAGAAACCGTGCCGAGGGGCATCATCCTCTCGGCAGGTATCAAACATAAGGAGAATTATTATGGTACAGAAAACTTTTACAATCACTAATAAAATGGGACTTCATATGCGTCCGGCAAACACCTTTGTAACGGAAATGTCTAAATTCTCTTCGGAAGTTGACATTGTTTTCGGAGGTAAAAGGATCAACGGCAAGAGCATTATGAATATAATGGCAGGCTGCATCAAATGCGGAAGCGAAATCACCGTAGAGTGCAGCGGCGCAGACGAAAACGAAATGCTCAAAAAAGCCGAAGAGCTTATCACATCGGGCTTCGGCGAAGAATAATATTGCCGCGGCTTAATGAAAGGGTGGGTTTAATGCTTAAAGGAATCGGCGCATCTCAAGGCTTCGGAATCGGCAAGGCCGTTGTTATAAGGGACACAAACCTTGACTATTCATCCGTAAAATTTACCGATTCGGATCATCAAAAAAAGCGTCTGCACTCGGCAGTCGCCGACTTTTCCGACGAAACAAAATCACTTGTGGCGGAGCTTAAAAAGAATGCCGGAAAGAAAGAGGCGGAGATACTCGAGGGACATCTTGTTATGCTTGAGGACCCGTTTATGCTCGCACAGATGGAAGAAGCAATCGACAACGGCTCTGTTGCCGAAGCGGCGGTTGACAGCATATGCACGATGTTTATCAATATGTTCTCGGGCGTTGACGACGAGCTTACGCGCCAACGCGCCTCGGATGTAAAGGATATAAGAGACAGCCTTTTGCGCATTCTTCTGGGTGTAAAAAGTGTGGACATTTCATCCGTACCGAAGGGCTCTGTTCTCATCGCCAAGGATTTCACCCCGTCCATGACGTCACAAATAAACAGGGAAAATGTTTCCGCAATTATCACCGAGGTCGGCGGCGTTACGAGTCACAGCGCAATACTCGCCCGTGCCATGGGCATACCTGCCGTTTTGTCGGTCGTCAATGCGGTTGAAAAAATCTCGGACGGCGATATGATTATTGCAGACGGCTTCAAGGGAAAAGTATTTACCGACCCCACAGAGGAAGAGCTTGAAGAATACAGAACCAAGCAGGCGGCATATCTGAAGGAAAAAGAAAGCCTCAACGAATACTTCTCAAAAGAAACCGTTACAAAATCCGGCGTAAAAAAGCATGTGTACGGCAACATCGGCAAGGCTGAGGACGCACAGAACGTATTGCAAAACGGCGGCGAGGGCATAGGCCTCTTCAGAACGGAATTTCTGTTTATGGACAGAGCCTCTCTTCCCACGGAGCAGGAGCAGTACGAAGCATATTCAACCGTCGCAAAGATAACGGACGGCAAGGAGGTTATCATTCGCACACTCGATATAGGCGGAGATAAAGCGATAGATTACCTTAAAATCGAAAAAGAGGACAACCCGTTTCTCGGGCACCGCGCGATAAGATACTGCCTTGACAACCCTAAAATTTTCAAAATTCAGCTTCGTGCGATTCTCCGCGCAGCGGTTTTCGGAAACATAAAGGTTATGCTTCCGCTTGTAACGACACTTGACGAGGTTCGCAGAGCAAAAGCCCTTATCGAAGAATGCAAAGATGAGCTTAAAAATGAGGGTCTTAAATTCGCCGACACTCCCGTGGGCGTTATGATAGAAACTCCGTCGGCGGCAATAATTTCCGATTTGCTTGCAAAAGAGGTTGATTTCTTTTCCATCGGCACAAACGACCTGACGGGCTACACCATGGCTGTTGACAGAGGAAACGCCGCTGTTTCAAAGCTGTATGACCCGATTCAGCCTGCGGTTCTGCGCCTTATCGAAACGACGATCAAAAACGCCAAAAAGGCAGGCATCCCCGTCGGAATGTGCGGAGAAGCGGCAGCCGATACACGTCTTATTCCCTTGCTTTGCAAATGGGGGCTTGACGAATTTTCGGTAACACCCTCTTCGATTTTGCACACAAGAAAAAGTATATGCGAATGCGAATAACGCTAAATCTCCCGCATCTTATTTTATATAATCAAGCAGCTGAGCCCTCGTGAAGCACCTCAAAACAATATAATTTGATACAGAAACGGCCAAGACCCCTCGGATATGCGTCTGCATTATCCGAGGGGTTAAGTGCATTATTATATGAAAAACCGTTTATTTTAAGCAAAACCTACTCATAACGGGCTAATAATCAACATTATCTTGCTTTTTTGTATTCTATATGATATTATTGGTATGCATACTAATAATATTATAAACAGGTGATATATTTGCGTAGAAACAGCAATGAAACAAAAAGAAAAATCTTAACGGCGTGCGTTCGGTTGTTTTTGGAGGAGGGCTACAAAAGCACCTCCGTCAGTCGAATAGTCGAGGAAGCAGGCGTCGCAAGGGGCAGCTATTTAAATCTGTTTCCGACCAAGGATAAAATCTTGCTGGATTTGACCGAATCGATGTTCGGCGGTCAATTTGACGTGGCGAGGAGCATTGCGGACAAAAAGCTGCCGCCCGTATACGCCTATGCGGTGGAAACGTCTCTTCAGCTCACGCTAACGGAGCTTAACGAGAACCTGCGAGAAATCTATATTGAAGCATATTCTCAGCCCGACACGGCGGAATTTATCTATCTGCACACCACAGCGGAATTAAAGCAGATTTTCGGAGCAAATTTCCCCGATTACAGCGAAAGTGACTTTTACGAAATGGAAATCGGCACGGCAGGACTCATGCGTAACTATATGGCTCGCAAATGTGATATTCATTTCCCGTTGGAGCGCAAGCTCAGCCGCTTTTTGACGGCATCAATGAGAGTATATCGTGTACCGGAGGAAGAACAGGCAAATGTGCTTGCTTTTATCGGCTCGATTGATATTCGGGAGCTTGCCGTCACGGTTATGCATAAGCTGTTTGCCATGCTTGAAATGAAATATGACTTTAAGCTGTCTACGGACGGCGAAACGGAGGAAAGAAGATGAGAACAGGGAAAAAACTGCTCACAGGTATGCTTTTGGTGCTTTTCATTGTTTTTGTCGCAGGATGCGGCAAAACGGCAAAAACCAACGCCGCACTGCCGGAGGTGCGCAATAGCGGCACGGCGATCCAATGGAAATACCCCGCCGAAGAAGAATGGCGCGACCTTGTGGCGCTTTCCGAGCTGCGTGGCGCCTCCGGAGAAAACGGCAAGGACGGAATTAACGGAGTTGACGGGAAAGACGGTAAGAACGGAATAAACGGCGAGAACGGAAAAGACGGCGTTAACGGCACCGACGGAAAGAACGGTCTTGACGGCAAAGACGGCATTAACGGCATTGACGGCAAAGACGGCATTGACGGCAAAGACGGCATTGACGGTAAAAACGGTATAAACGGAAAGGACGGCATAGACGGTAAAGACGGAGCAGACGGCAAGGACGGCATTAATGCCAAAAACATAGAGGTGCAGCGAACCGAAACCCACATACAGTGGCGATATGAGGGCGACGAGTGGCAGAATCTCGTTGCGATAGCCGATATAGAGGGCCCTGCCGGACAGAACGGAACGGACGGTGCAAACGGAAAAACTCCGGAATTTCGCGTAAGCGAAAATATCCTGCAATGGCGTTATGTCGGCGACGAAATATGGCTGAACCTGTACGATCTTTCGGTTTTGAAAGGTCTTGACGGCAAGGACGGCGCTGACGGCAAGGACGGTATAAACGGCACAAACGGACAAAACGGCTCTGACGGCAAAGACGGTAAAACACCTTTTATCGGCGAAAACGGCAACTGGTGGATCGGAGAAATCGACACAGCCGTAAAAGCCGCAGGCATTGACGGCACAGACGGTGTTGACGGCGAAAAGGGCGACAAAGGCGAAAAAGGCGACAAGGGGGATAAAGGTGATAAAGGCGACAAGGGCGACGCCGGTCAGAACGGCGCCTGCTCCGGATATTTTTATGCAGAAACAAGAATTCCGAGAGTATTTCTCAATAACGGCAACGCAGCTTTAAGCGTTTATGAAAAGGTAAACAGCGGAGACCTGATATCCACTTATCTTGATAAGATTGCGCTCAAAAAAGGTCATGTTTACAGCGTCACCATAAGCGGCTCTCTCCAGGTGGTATCAAACGAGTCCAACAACAACGGTAATTACTCCATCCAGATGACAGACGGCTATGACGACGACCTTTGCCGTGAGGTTACACGCATAAAACGTGACGGCAAAAAAATAGCGCAGACAAACGACCAACATTCCTTTAATTTCACCAGAATTTACGACGCCTCGGACGAGGATATAACGCTGTACTTCATGTTTGAACAGTCGGCATACAATACCCGTCTCGAGAGCTTCAAAGGCACAATCACAATAACCGCCCTTGATTAAGTTTACATAACGGAGGTAGCAAGAAATGAAAAAACGAATACTCAGTATCCTGCTCACCCTATGTATGCTGTTCTGCCTTGTGCCGACAGGCGTATTTGCCGAGGGCGAGACAGCAACGGGCTCTGCTGCGATACAGCTTGGCACAGACGCACTAAGTAAAAATGTAAACACAGCGACCGCACCGACCGTGTATTTCGGGCAAGACCATGAAAATAATCCCGGTGCATGGCGCGTCATCGACTATGACGGAAACAGTGCAGCCGGCATAGCCGGGAATATGACCCTGCTTGCGGCAAATAACATGGGGTTGTCAAAGTTCGGTGCG
>ULRO01081040.1_pt1 | contig 10177 bp, 7 predicted proteins | sample 1955421 | NCBI WGS metagenome assembly ULRO01 (sample SAMEA4835682, study PRJEB28245) | human gut metagenome | biome: gut microbiome; material: fecal sample | place: Denmark | collected 2008 | reverse complement strand
CCCGCCGGGATAGCTCAACTCCGCCCAGCCGCACCGCGCCAGTATCGCCCCCAGAAAGATCACGGACGACCGCATCCGCCGCATCAGTGTCTGGGGTATGTCGCACCGCGTCAGTGTGGTGCTGTCCACCAGCAGGTCGTCTCCGTCCCACTGCACAGCGCAGCCTAAGTACCGCAGGATATCTGCCGCCGAGTCCACATCGCTCAGGTGCGGACAGCCCTCAATGCGGCACACGTCTCCACTGAGCAGCGTGGCGGCCAGAATGGGCAGTACGCTGTTTTTCGCGCCCTGCACCGCCACCTCGCCCCGCAGCGGCGTGCCGCCCTCTATGGTGATATACCTCATGTGCCCTCCCTTTCCCGTCCATCCAACAGCTATGCCATTGTATGAACGGACAGGGGAGAGGGGTGACTCCCTTACTTCCGCACCAACGCCATGACCGTGTCGTAGATGCGCGCCGTGGCGTCGGGGATACCCAGCTCCTTCATGGCCCGCGCCATGGAGGTGCGCTTTTCGCTGTCGGAGAGGATGGCCTCCACGGCCTTGTACAGCCCGTCGCCGGTGCTCTCCGACTCCGTGATGACCACCGCGCCGCCGTGCTTTTCCAGCAGCCGCGCGTTCTTCTCCTGATGGTTGTTGGTGACGTAGGGTGACGGCACCATCACCGTGGGCTTGCCCAGCGCCGTCAGCTCACTGATGGTGGAGGCCCCGGCGCGGCACAGCACCACGTCCGCCGCCGCCATCACCACGTCCATGTCATAGATGTACTGCCGCACGTCCAACCGGTCGGACTTGGGCAGTCCCAGCTCCCGCAGCTTCTGCTCCATGGCCTCCCAGCCGCCCTTGCCCACCGCGTGGATATGGCGGAAGGGATAGCCCTCTGCGTCCTCCCGGCGGAAGAAGTCCACCATGCACTCGTTCATGTGGCTGGCGCCCAGACTTCCCCAAAAGGATACCACAAGGGGTGCCTCGTCGTCAAAGCCCAGCTTTTTCCGGGCCTCCTCCCGGCTCAACCGGAAGAAATCCCCCCGCACCGGCGTCCCGGTGACGGCGATGCGCTCCGGGTGCTTGTAGTGCTGGCGGCAGTCCTCAAAGCCCACCATGATGACATCGGCATAGCTTTCCAGCAGCTTCGTGGTCAGGCCGGGCACCATGTTGCTCTCATGCACCGCCGTGGGGAGGTGTGCCCTGGCCGCCGCCTTCACCATGGGATAGCTGGCGTAGCCGCCGGTGCCCACCACCAGGTCGGGCTTGAAATCCCGCAGGATGGCCCGCGCCTGCCGTCCGGAGGACGCCAGCACCCGCACCGTGTGCAGGTTGTGGCGTATGCCCGCCGCGTTCAGCTTCCGCTGAAAGCTGCTGACCTCCACCGCGGCGTAGTCGTACCCCGCCTTGGCCACCAGCTCCCGCTCCATGCCCGTGGGCGTGCCCACGAACAGCACGGCCGTCTCCGGATCTTTCTCCTTCATATACCCCGCCAACGCAAGGGCAGGGTTTACGTGTCCCGCGGTGCCGCCGCAGGTAAATATCACTCTCATTCTGCTGCTCCCTGGAACCGCCGCGGCGGTCCGACCTCTATATTTTGATACGAATAGTAGTTTTCCTGCAATAAAATACGGAATGTTGTCAAATCCTGCACTTTTATCCCGCCCGTGCCGCCGGTATCTGCCGCGATACGCTCAGCACGATGCCCATCTCCAGCAGCTGCAAACACAGCGCCGTGCCGCCGTAGCTGAAGAAGGGGAGGGAGATGCCCGTGGTGGGCACGAAGCCCGACACCACGGCGATGTTCAGAAATGTCTGCAAGGCCAGGTGGGTCATCACGCCCACCGTCAGCAGCGCGCCGAAGCGGTCCCGGGCGTGGAGCGCGATCCAGAAGCCCCGCAGTATCAGCATGGAGAAGATCAGCATGATAACACACGCGCCGATCAGCCCCAGCTCCTCGCAGATCACGGAAAAGATGAAGTCGTTGTACTGCTCCGGCAGGTACAGGAACTTCTGCCGTCCCCGGCCCAGCCCCACGCCCAAAAGGCCGCCCGAGCCGATGGTGATCAGGCTCTGCGCCAGCTGGTAGCCGTCGCCATAGTAGTCCTCCCAAGGGTTATGCCACATCTCGATACGGGCCGCGCCGTATCGGATGACGCCCGCCTCCGCCAGCTTCACGAACAGGAAGGCCAGTGCGCTGACGCCGCCGACGCCCACCGCCACCAGCCAGCCCTGTATGCCGCCCACGATCATCAGCACCGCGCCGGTGGCGAAGATCAGAACGGTGCCCGACAGGTGCGGCTCCAGCATCATCAGTACGCCGATGACCGCCAGCAGCGCCACATAGGGCAGGATGCCCTGCCGCCAGGTCAGCATCTTCTCCCGCTTTTTGGAGATGGTGTCGGAGAAGTAGACGATGACCGCTAACTTGGCGATCTCAGACGGCTGGAACTGGAACACGCCCTTGATGCCCAGCCATCGGGTGGCTCTGTTGGCGGTGATGGCCAGCGGGTTGTGGGGGATAATGACCAGTATCAGCAGGAACAGCGCCAGCCCCACCAGCAGCCGTCCCGCGCCGCGCCAGCGCTGATAGTTGATCTTGCTGACGATGAACATGGACACAAGACCCAGCGCCGCGAAGGCGGCCTGCCGCTTGAAGTAGTAGGTGCCGTCCCCGGTGTCGTAATAGGCCCGGGGAAAGCTGGCGGAAAACAGCATGATCAGGCCGATGACCGTCAGCAGCAGCGTCAGGATCAGGAAGGGGAGATCCATCTGCCCGCGGGCGGCGTCCTTATGCCGGCGCTCCACCTGCCGCATCCGTTCCTGCTGGGCCTTCCGGGCGCGCTGTTCCTCCCGTGTCATAGTCTCCCTCCTTCCCTGTGAAAATAGTGCGAAGCCTTAGAAGCTGAAGCGCTGGCACACGGCCAGATAGGCGATGACGCAGCCTATGACACTGACGGCGGTGAACACCGCCACCACCTTGGTCTCCTTCCAGCCGCACATCTCAAAGTGATGGTGCAGCGGCGCCATCTTGAAGATGCGCTTGCCGTGGGTCAGTTTGAAATAGCCCACCTGGATAATGTCGCTCAGTGTCTCGCAGATATACACGATGCCCGCCAGGATCAGCACCAGCGGCATATCATAGGCGAAGGCCAGCGCCGCCACGGCACCGCCCAGAAACAGCGACCCCGTATCGCCCATGAACACCTTGGCCGGATAGTGGTTGTACAGCAGGAACCCCAGCAGACCGCCCACCAGTGCGCCGGAGAACAGCCCCAGCTGCTCGAAGCCGGGCCAGATCACCGCCATCACCAGGAAGAACAGACCCACCGGCACGGTCACACTGCTGCTCAGTCCATCCAGACCGTCCGTGATATTCACGGCGTTGACGGTGCCCACGATCACAAAGGCCGCGAACACCAGATACACGATCCACGGCAGCACGATGTGGGTGTTCCAGAAGGGAATATACAGGTTGGGGCTCAGCATCCCCTCGTACCGCATCAGGCACAGGAACGCCACCGCCGCCGCCAGCTGCAAAATAAACTTCTGCGGCGCGGTCAGGCCGGTGTTCTGGTGGTGCTTCACCTTCTGATAGTCGTCGATATATCCGATAACGCCGAATACCAGCGCGAACAGGTACACATACAGGTGTACGAAGCTGCCGGCCATCATCCGCTGCCAGCCCAACACGACGATGGTGAGGCCGATGCCGATGATGAACATCAGCCCGCCCATGGTGGGGGTGCCCTGCTTCGTCATGTGCCAGGAGGGCCCGATCTCCTTGATGGACTGTCCCGCCTTCAGCTTTACCAGCGCCGGTATCAGCAGCTTGCCTGCGATGGCGGTGACGATAAAGCATACCGCGACAGGCAGCACGATCTCCATAATTCCCATACTATCTTGCTCCTTCCCTCCGCGCCGCGCGGAGGTCTTTTCTTTATTTCTGCGTTTCCTTCAGGTGCTCGGCCACGATGACCCGTTCATCCATGGGATAGTGCTTGTGGTCGATCTCCTGGTAATCCTCGTGGCCCTTGCCGGCCAGTACGATCACGTCGCCCGGCTGGGCGTGGTCCATGGCGTAGTGAATGGCGGCCACCCGGTCGGGGATCACCGCATAGGGTGTGTCATAGCCCTTCAGTCCCACCAGAATGTCGTCGATAATGGCCTCCGGCTTCTCCGTCCGGGGGTTGTCGCTGGTGACGATGACAAAGTCTGCCAGCCTTGCGCCGATCTCACCCATCACGGGCCGCTTCGTCTTATCCCGGTCGCCGCCGCAGCCGAACAGCGCCACCACCCGCCCCTTGGCGAAGGACTTGGCGGATTGCAGCACCTTTTCCAGCGCGTCCGGCTTGTGGGCATAGTCGTTCAGCACGGTGTAGCCCGTTCCCGGCGTAGGGATGATCTCCATCCGGCCCTTCACGCCGTGGTTCTTTGCCAGTGCGTCGGCACACTCCGCCAGCGGCACGCCCAGGTTCCAGCAGCAGGCCATGGCGTCCAGCGTGTTGTACACGGTGAACAGCGCCGGTATGCCCACGTGGACGTGGCACCATTCCGTGTCCGCCTCCGCGTCAAAATCCACGCAGCCGGGCTCCAGCGCCACGTTCTTCGCCATCAGGTCCGCCTGACCGTTTACAGAGTAGGAAAAACGCCGGCGGCAGGTGGCATCGGCCATCAGCCGTTCCGCCCACGGGTCGTCGGCGTTGTAGATGCCCACGTCGCACTGCCGCATCAGCAGCGCCTTGGCGTCGCAATAGGCCTCCATGGTCTTGTGGAAGTCCAGATGGTCCCGGCTCAGGTTGGTGTAAATGCCCACCGCGAAGGGTATGCCGTACACCCGGTCCAGCATCAGTGCGTGGGAGGACACCTCCATCACCACATGGGTGCAGCCCGCGTCGGCCATCTCCCGCAGCAGCTTCTGCAGCTCGAAGGACTCCGGCGTGGTGCGCTCGGTGTGCAGCACCCGGTCGCCGATCATATTCTGTATCGTGCCGATCAGGCCCACCTTGGCCCCGGCCTTCTGTTCCAGAATGCTCTTGATGAGGTAGGTGCTGGTGGTCTTGCCGCTGGTACCGGTGATGCCGATCATGGTCATCTCCCGTGCGGGGTGATCAAAGCGATTGCCGCCCACCACCGCCAGCGCCCGGCGGCTGTCCGCCACCCGGACGAAGGGCGCGCCGTCCTCCGGCGCGCGCTCGCACAGCACGCAGGCGGCGCCCTTCTCCCGTGCCATGGGAATATATTTATGTCCGTCCGTCTCCGCGCCGGTGACGGCGATGAACAGATCGCCCGATTCCACCAGCCGCGAGTCGTACCGTACCTCCCGGATGTCGCTATCCAGCTCGGCATTTGTTTCCAGAATATCCAGCCCGTTCAACAGCTCACGCAGTTTCATCATCAACTCTCCTTTGCATCTGTGCATAATGGTATACACACTATTCTACCACATTCTGCCCGCGGACAAAAGGGAACCGTGTGCTCTGTTGGGCGCAAAACGTGTGGCGTCAGTCCGTCACGGACGTGTCGCCCAGCTGCACGGTAATGACCGTGCCGGCATCCACCTCCGTACCCTCGTCGATGGACTGGCTCAGTACCCGGACGGAGCTGGACTCGCTGCCCGTGGTGCCGGAGAACCGTATCAGCAGCCCTGCCGCCGTGGCGGTGGTGTTGGCCTCTGAGGGCGTCTTGCCGATCAGATGCGGCACCACGCATTTGTCCGTGGACTTCTCCTCGCCGACGTACAGAATAACGCTGGACTTGCCGGGGATGATGGCGCCGCCGGCCGGCGTCTGGTCGGTGATGGTCTCGCCGTCGCCCACGATCTTATAGCTCAGCGCGCGGTCCTTCAGCTTCGCCTTGGCCTCCTCCACGCTCATGCCGATGACGTTGGGCACCGTGGTGTCCATGCCCAGCAGCTCCTCTGCGGAGTAGCTGGGCTCCACGCCCAGATAGGGCAGGATCTCCGCCATGACGGTACTGGCGGTGGGTGCCACCATGTTGCCGCCGGAGACGTAGGTCCCCGTGGCGCGGCTGGGGGTGTCCATGGTGATGAGCATAATGACCTGCGGGTCATCCGCCGGCGCGAAGCACAGGAACGACACCACCACGTCGCCGGTCTGGCCCTTATCGGCCGTGCCGGTCTTGCCGCCGATGCGGTAGCCCGCCCCCTGGCCGTTCTTGCCGGTGCCGCTGGCCACCACGTATTCCAAGCACTCCCGCACGGTGGCGGAGGTCTGCTCGCTGATGACCTGCCGCACCGGCGTGTCGTCGTGGCGATAGGTCACGTTCCCGTCGCTGTCGGTGATGCGCTCCACCAGATACGGTGTGTGCAGATACCCGCCGTTGATGCAGGCCGCCTGCGCCGCGATCAGCGCCAGGGGCGTCACGGTGAAGTTCTGGCCGAAGGCGTAGCAGGCCAGATCCAGCTGGGTGAAGCTGCTGTCCGCGGCAAACACGCCCACGGCCTCGCCGCCCAGATCGATGCCCGTGGTGTTCATCAGTCCGAAGGACCGCATATACTCGTAGAATTTCTCGCTGCCGATCCGCAGTCCGTAGTTGATGAACGCCGGGTTGCAGGAGTTCCCCACCGACTGCACCAGCGTCTGTAAGCCGTGGCCGTTCTTGTTGGAGCAGTGGATGGTATAGCCGGAGATATTCACGCTGCCGCCGCAGTTGACGGTGGTGGTCTTATCCACCACGCCCTCCTCCAGCGCCGCAGACAGGGTCAGGATCTTGAACGTGGAGCCCGGCTCGTAGGTGTCGTTCAGCGCCTTGTTGCGCCATTGCAGCAGCTGCATATCGGCCACGGTGCTCTCCCCGCGCTCGATACGCTCCTGCAGCGTCTGGTCGCTGACGGTCAGAAAGTCGTTCAGATCGTAGTTGGGATACGACGCCATGGCCAGTATGCCGCCGGTCTTGGCGTCCATCACGATGCCGCTGGCGCCGTTGGCGGCGGAGAACTTATCCACCATGCTCTCGATGCCCTTTTCCAGATAGTACTGGATGGTGGTGTCCAGCGTCAGCGTCAGGTCGCTGCCGTTTTTGGCGGCGAAATACTGCTCATAGGTATACAGCATATCGTTCTCCGCCTGATCCTTGGAGGAGATGACCAGTCCGCTCTGCCCCTCCAGCTCCTTCTCGTAATAGGCCTCCAGCCCATACAGCCCCGTGTTCTCGTCGCCCACGAAGCCGATGACCTGCGCCGCCAGCGAGCCGTAGGGATAGTACCGCTTCGTGTCCGCCACCAGGTGTACGCCCGCGATCTTGTTCTCGTCCACATACGAGCGCACCTTGGCCGCCGTGTCCTCGTCCGCCCGCAGCTGTATGACCTCATACTGGGACTTCACGTTGTCCATCCGTTTCCGGATGGCCGAGGCGTCCTTGCCCAGGATCTCCGCCAGCCCTGCCGCCAGCGACTCCTTCGTCCAGCTGACGGGATTTTCCGTGTCGTTCACCGCGTTGTCGATCTCCAGCGGGGAGAGAATGATGGTCTCCGCGCTGGAGGAGATCGCCAGAATGTTGCCGCCGGCGTCATAGATGGTGCCCCGGTTAGCCGTTACCACCGTCCGCCGTGTCTGCTGGTTCACAGCCTTGCCCTGTAATTCCTCATGCCGGGTAATCTGCAGGTCGAACAGCCGGAAAAACAGCAGCACGAACATCACGACGCCCATCAGGATCATCAGTACAAAGGATCGGGTCTGAATGATCCGGTTGGCCCGCCGTACGTTCTCGTTTTTTCGGTTGGAATTTTGGTTTTCTGCCACGATAGTGCCTCCTGTTTTGCTGTCGGCCCCTGCTCCGGCGCCGCCGCGCCCTGCTGTTATAGACCAAGCAAGGAGCAAGAAGTCGCCTTCTTACTCCTCGCGCTTATACTATACTTTCCCTCAGCGGAAATATTCCAGTACATACGCCCACAGCGACTCTGCCTTTTCGGTAAAGCCGTTCAGCGCCGCCGCGCCGCCCGCGGCGTATACCTCCACGCTGTCCGCACCGGACAGGTCGATGTACTGTATCTGGCCGCTGCTGGGCTTGGACATACCCGCCGCCTCCGCCGCCGCCTTCACGGTGGCCAGATCGAAGGTGCGCTCATATTCCGTCAGCAAAGCGATGTGCTCCTCCTCCAGGGCGGAGATCTCCCGCTTGATGGAGGACACATTATCGGAAATGCCGGTCAGCTTCACATAGCACAGCATCAGCGCGATGACCATGCCCACCACCAGCACCGTTCCCAGCAGCAGAACAGGGGAGGGCCGCACCGCGGCCCGTGCCGCGGTCTGCCGCCGCTGTACCGGCTGTACCTCCGGCTGCGCCGGCCGTACCTTCTTCTGGGGGAGCTTTCCGGCCTCGTCCAGCTGCTTTTCCCGCGCCAGCGCGTCCAGATCATATGCCAGACTGCCGTAGGTGGCGCCGTGACGATAGTTGGCCATGTAAAACTCCCTCCTTCCTCCGTCGGTTCTTTTCCGCCGATACTTTGTTGCAGCCGCTTGCCATACACAAAGTATGGCTGCACGTCTGCGCCGCGTCTCGGCGAAAAATAACTCGCCGGATGTGGCTCTTTTCCGCCGATACTTTGCTTTGCTGTTATACCTTTTCCGCCACCCGCAGCTTGGCGCTGCGTGCGCGGGGGTTGTGCGCCAGTTCCTCTTCGCCGGATACGATGGGCTTCCGGCTCACCAGCTTCAGCTTCGGCTTCCTGCCGCATACGCACACCGGGAACTCCGGTGGGCAGATGCAGCCGGTGGCCAGCTCCTGCAGCGTTTTCTTGATGATCCGGTCCTCCAGCGAGTGGAAGGAGATCACCGCCAGGCGCCCGCCTGTGTTCAGGGGCGCCGCGGCCGCCTCCAGCATGGGCGGCAGGGCGTCCAGTTCACCGTTGACGGCGATGCGTATGGCCTGAAAGCTCCGCTTGGCCGGGTGCTGCTTCTCCCGCAGCGCCTGTGGCGGCATAGCGGACTTGATGATGTCCACCAACTCCAGCGTCGTCTCGATAGGCTGCTGCTCCCGGTGCTGTACGATCCGCTTGGCGATGGCCGGCGCGTAGCGCTCCTCGCCGTACTCAAACAGGATGCGCCGCAGCTCCTCATAACTCCAGCTGTTCACCACCTCCCGGGCGGTGAGATACGCCGTCCGGTCCATCCGCATATCCAGCGGCGCGTCGTGCATATAGCTGAAGCCCCGTTCCGCGTCGTCCAGCTGCGGAGAGGAGACGCCCAGGTCGAACAGCATACCGTCCGCCCCGTCTATGTGCAAGTCGGCGAGAATGTCGCCGATGCGGTCAAAATTGCTGTGGACCAGCGTTACCCGGTCCCCGTAGTCCGCCAGACGCTCCCGCGCGGCGGCAATGGCCGTCTCATCCCGGTCGATGCCGATGAGCCGTCCGGTGGTCAGCCGTTTTACGATCTCCAGCGAGTGACCCGCCCGGCCCAGCGTGCCGTCCACATAGATGCCGTCGGGCTTGATGGCCAGCGCGTCCAGGCACTCGTGCAGCAGCACCGGCACATGGCCGTAGTCCTTCTCCTGCGTCACGGTGCTCACAGGCCCATCTCCGCCATGGCGCTCTCCAGCTCGCCGGAGGCAAAGGCGTCGTTCTCCACGGCGGCCCAGCGCTCAGCGTCCCAGATCTCCGCCCGGTCAAAGCTGCCGATGACCACGACCTCCCTGGTCAGCCCCGCATACTCCCGCAGCTTGGCGGGGATGAGGATGCGCCCCTGGCTGTCCGGCTCGCAGTCCGCCGCGTAGGCGAACAGCGCCCGCAGCTTTTTCACCTCGTTGTAGGACAGCGCCTTCAGCTTGTCCATAAACGCCGCCCAGCTCTCGTCGGAGTACACCGACAGGCAGCGGTCCTGCCCCACGGTGATGTGGAACGTCTGGCCCAGCTCCTTCCGCAGCGCGGCAGGAATAAAGAGGCGCCCCTTGGCGTCGATCGTGTGTGCATACTGACCGGTCATGGGTCCGCCTCCTTCCGAAAAAAATAGTCCCCGGTGGAAAACCGTGGGAATATCCCCCACAAATATGGATATTGCCCCCACAATTCACCACTAACGAGGTTAGTATACATAATCCCTGGCAAAATTGCAAGGAAAAATTATGTCTACCGCCACGGCAAAAGCCAGATATTCCGCCGGTTTTCGGCCAAATTTTTCCACTTTTTGAAACGTCTGTTCGATGAACATAAGCGGAAAACTCCGGCGGG
>ULRO01047142.1_pt1 | contig 10236 bp, 11 predicted proteins | sample 1955421 | NCBI WGS metagenome assembly ULRO01 (sample SAMEA4835682, study PRJEB28245) | human gut metagenome | biome: gut microbiome; material: fecal sample | place: Denmark | collected 2008 | reverse complement strand
CTACAAGCCTCTTGTTGTTCGGCAGTTGCTGCTAATGTAGTAAATGGAATCATCATAAAACACATGAATAATACAAAACTATAAAAGAATATATGTTTTTTCTTCATCGTCATAATCTCACCTAATATTAGTATAACACATCCTATTTTTTTTTCAAAGAAAAAGAACACAGATCAATGTTCTTTAATAATTTCTTGAATACATTTCAAAGCTTCATAATCATTTGTTCTACGACCATTTGTTTCTGCTGAATCTAACATTTTTAATAAAAATATTGTAATACTTATCACAAAGAACACCATAGCTCCAGCAATTAATTTCTTTACAAATAATTGCTGACACTTTTTCATGTCTTCTTCTTTTTTGGCAACAACCCCTTTTGCTAAATCAATCATTCCAAAAATAATTAATAATAATGGGATTCCAATTTTAATAAAATCAATCACATAAGAGATACTATTTAATATATAGTCAGGAATAGGAACTCCACCAATAGAGCACGAACTAAGTATTAACATAAAAAAGAAAAGTAATTACTAGAGTAATTACTTAAAAAATCTCCTTCAAACATGTTACTGCGCCAGTTGTTTGTCCGTCTTTTTTACCAGCATTATCTAGAATTCCTACTAAGAATTGTACAATTGTAATAACAAAGAATACAAATGCAGCTACCATTAATCTTTTAAGGAAAGTAGTTTGAGCTTTCTTAATTTCATCTTCTTTACTACTCATAACAGCTTTTCCTAAATCCATCATTCCAAAAATAACTAATAAAACTGGAACACCGATTTTAATACCTGTAACAACATAACTAATAATATTAGTAATCATTGCTGGGATTTCTACACCACCAATTTCACAACCTGCTAATATAAACATAATTTACCTCCCTCATTCAAATTAAGTATAACTAATATTTCCAATTTTGTCAATTTAAATACTAGAAAATACCTAGAATCTTATTTCTTCTCTCTACATTCTTTTCATCAGACTGTAAAGTAAAACCTAATTTTGTCAACAAATCATTTAGTGCTGGCAAATCATTTTCACGTTCATCTAATGGTGGAAGATTAAAGAAAACATTTAATTTTGATTCATATTCAAATTCTGCCACATCATTACTACTTAATAAACTTTGATTTAAAACAACCTTTTTATTTTTTAATTTTAAAATAATTTTAGGATCAACCATAGTCAAACGATTTAGTTTAATGATTGATGGTTCAATTAAATAAATTACATCTGTACATTTTTCTAATGCTTTTTTATCATCATTTACATCTACTAATAATACATCATGATCAGATAATTTAGATATTTTATCATCTAACTCTCCTTTATCAACACTATACATGTTTTTATAACGGAAAAAGCTAAATTCTCTTCGCCCTACTTCAATCGCTGCTACTTTATAATTTTTCTCTAATTGTCTTAGCATCATATAAATTAAAGTAGTTGCTCCTGTATTTTTTGTAATATTTTTTACACCAAGTATTTTTGTCTGCTTTGTAACAATTGGTTGTGTCATTGCACCACTTTGTCCCATAACAGGATTATTTGTTGCTTGCATCATTGCTTGCGTTTGTGGATTAATGACTAAATAATGAGCCACATCTTTATATGTATTTGGTGTATTTAACAAGTATTGGATTCCATCTAAACTTTTTGTGAAGTTATATATTCCCATAGCAACTAACATAGAATAGAAATTAGGAATAGATGTATCAGCAGTATCATCAAAAAATAGAATCACTTTACTCATATCTAATTCTACAGATAATTTTTGCAACTTAGAAATATCTTTATAATCTTTAATCGCCGTAATATCTAAAATCATACGTTGAAAAAAGAAATTTTTAAATGTTTTTATAATTTCATCTACATCAAATTCTCCATACATTGTTTTAATAATGTCAATATTTAAAGATTGTAACATAGATTGATATTTATTAGCGACAATGACGTTCATAATACACCTCCCAAAGGTTTTACTATATGAATGAAAAAAGACAATAAAACAAATGTTTTATTATATCTTTTCATGCATTAGCAATGAATTATCTAATATTCATGTTCTACTTCATCATAAATAACTCGACTTTCCCCTTCAATTGGATATTCAATCACTGAAACAAGAGGAAATTCAAAATACATATATGATGTCACTTTAAAATAATACCCACGTTCTGATGGAATTCTCCATACACAATAACGATAATCACTTGTTGGAGTAAGAAGCTGAGCAGTACGCTTTGCTTCTGATGAAGAAGTACCATTCGTACTTGTTCCTTCACTATCTACTCGTAAACGACAAGTTTGGGTTTTATTTGGATTAACACGATATCCTATATTTTTTAACTCGGCATTAATTTTACTTGTAACTGTAGTTGGTAATCGCGTACTATCAGGGCCAATTTCATCGGCATTTTGAACTAAAATATCAATAATTGTATTTTTTACTTTCGCAGCTTTTGAGTAACTAGAAGAACCCGCAAAAATAATGATAAATATGACAACAAAAACAATAATCACATTAAATAAAAATGTATTTCCTATCGCTTCTCTCATATTTACACCTACTTATTCTCCGTTGAGAAAATATAAACACGATTTGTCTTTGAAGAAACTGGAACTTTAAATAAATTATTTACAAGTGGAACATTCATATAGATATATGTTGTTACCAGATATGTAGAATATGCAGTGTCTGCTTCTTGCTTTCTATATACGCAGTAATCAAACATATTCGTACTTGCACTTCCATCTGTCTTTAATTCATATCCAGATCTCTTCGGCCAGCTGATTGTCTCAGCTGCATTATATCCCAGAGATTGTAAAATTCCATTAATTTCTTCAATTGCATATCGGTTATATCCCTCATGACGCTCAATTGCATTAATAATTCTACTGTTTACCTTAAAAGCGCGGTTGTAACTTATGATTCCAGCTAGGAATGCAAATACGATAATAATAAACAATATGATAAAATTAAACATATATATGCCCCCGGCACTTTGCTTCATAAGTCACACCTCCCACTTTAAATTCTATTATTTTGCATCTGGGTTTTCATTGATACAACTTGTATATGTTGCCTGATCATATCCTGGTTGAGATTGACAGCGGTTTCCAGACCACTTACCACCAGCATTTGTACAACAAGTTCTATCTTTTGTTGAGTTCATGATGTTTGTAATTAATGGTGTCGCAACTAAAGCAACAATTCCGATTAACAAAATTGTTAATACCGTGATATTTGCTTCTCCTGAAGCTTCCTTCATATTTTCACCACCTTACCTTATGTTACTATGTACATTATACAACGAATCTACTTGTCTTTCAAGACACTTTACATTTTTAGATACCCATCATTTGTGTCATTGACAATAACAGTAAGAAAATAATTCCTCCACCTGTACAGCAAAGCATCATCATCGTCTTTTTCTCCATCTTTTCTAGACGATCTTTATATTTTTGTTCACGTGCTTTGTTTTGCAATTGGGAAACAGTTTTAGAAAACATCATTAACTGTTCCTGTTTATTTTCTTGACTACCTAATCCAAGACGATATAAAAGTCTCATCATACGCATAGAATCACGTACAGGATATTCTTTTGCAAAATCCATATATGGATCTACAGAAGAATCTCCAGCATTTACTTTTTCAACTAATTCTCTTAGTCCAGATTTAAAAATTTCTGGTGCCGTATCGATACTACGAGCTAGAGCAACTGGTACAGTATAATGTTGTACTAAAATTTCTAAGCTCTTTAAATAGTATGGAAGCATTAAGTTAATTTGATACAAATTAGCTTGATAAAATCTTTTTAAATTAATATATGGTAATTTAAACATTGCAAAAGCAATAATTACTATAATCAATACATTTAAGAAGTTTAAATTTGCAATAAATAATAAGAACAAGATTCCAACTGTAATAATAGCAGTCTGAACTCTTTTCGAAAATAATTTATTAACATCAATGTCATCACCATAACGAACTCTTAATAAAAACTCATAATCATCTTCCATTAAGAATCTTAAGTATGGTTCTGTATCTTGTACGAATTTTTTAGCATCAATTGTGTGATTTAAATGTAATATAAATAAAACAATCACACTAATAATAATAAACATTACACTCATTGGTATTCCCATTATTCAGCACCTACATTCTCATTATAATATTTTTCACCGTTTAGTAAGAAAGCGGTATTCATAATTACAATCGCATGTAATATTACTTGAATATACCATAGATTTAACATGTTAATATATGTTTCATTTCCTAGTAACAATTGTACTAGCATTACCATAAAGTAAAGCATAAAACCAAATTGTAAAAACTTTTTATGGAATGTAGCACGATCAATACGGTCACGATATACATTTTCAACTAACATATCGATATCTAATGACATATTCTCTAATGCTCCAGAAGAGTTTTTAGAACCTTCATTGGTGATTTGTGTAAATAATTGATGCATATTTTTAACAATATAATAATCGTACTTATTATTAAAATAACTGATTGATTCTTCAATCGTACCATTTTCATAAGCAAGATCAATCATCATTTTAACATCGTCTTTTACTGGATTTTCCAATACTCCAGATTCATAAACACCTTCTAATGCCTTTACAAATGATTGTGTCGTATTAAATTCCATGATTGTATTCGTTGTATATACTTGAATTTGTTCAAAGATAAACTCACTATATACACGATTACATCTTAAATAAGTTAAATATGGAATTACGAAAATTGATAATCCAGCATACATAAGTGCAATTAAAACATTATAGAAATACATATATGTAATAATAAATGCCCCAATTGCAAATACAGATGCTTGTAAAACATATTGTCTAGGTGTATATTCTTGTCCTAATTCTTTTACTTTTGCCCTTACTACTTTAAAAGAGTAAGGTGCATATTTGTCATAAATGGACGTTGCTTGTTGAGAAATATATTTATATACGCTCTGTCCCGAATTTTTACGATAAGCAATTATAAATATAATAATAAATGCTACTAACGCAAAAATCAAAAATGTCATATCTCCTTACCTCCTTTAAAATAAAGATTCTACATCTGATGTATTTTGATTATTTACTGGTTGCACAGGTGTTTGATCTTGATGATTCATAAATACAGACGATGGTTGTTGCATTTGTGGGTTAATTGTTCCAGTTCCCTGATTTACGGTTGTTGTTTGAACTTGTGGCTGAGGTTGAACTGGTGTTTGTGAAACAGGTTGTACCGGTGCTGATGTCGTTTCTGTTTGTTCATCATTTTCTTCCACTTTAATCATATCTTTTGGAAGTACTACTCCTTGTCCTTCTAAATAATCAAGCAAATACTTACTTGGATTATGACGAATTGTGTGTCCCTCCATGTTCTTTTTGTAAATTAAATTACAAACAGCTTCATTGTCATCATTAACATAGAACTCAGCAACTTCAGCTATTTCACGTACAAACTTTCTTGTTGTCTTATCTTGATAACCTCTAATATATACTCCAATTTGAATATATCGGTAAATTGATTTCAAAAATTGATCAATATCTTGGTTTGTTTCAAGTAAGCTATACATACGACTTGGAATAGAAGCCGCATTACTTGCGTGAATTGTTGACAAAATGTAATGTCCTGATGAAATTGAGTTACGGGCTGCCATTACTGCTTCAGCACTACGAATTTCGGACAACAAAATCCATTTTGGATTCTGTCTCATACATGTTACCAACACATCACTATATGATGCAATATTATTTGTTTTCATTGCAACAATATCACGATGAGGAAAAATACGATCCAAATGAAGTTCAAGTGTATCCTCAATCGTAATAATTTTTTCATTTTCAGCAGTGTGAGCAGCTAAATATTTAACAAGCTCCGTTTTACCACTACCAGTTTCTCCAGATACAACAATATTACAATGTCCTTCTACACATTTTAGTAAAAAATCGTGAATATCTAGAGTTACATATTTATCAGCAATAATTTTATCTTTTTCTAATCGAACTTTGGCAGGTGTCTTACGTAAAACTACTGCAATTCCATTTCTTGCAATAGAGTCATGCACAAAGTTCAAACGTAACTCGGCACTTTCGGCATCCAAGAAGGGAGAAGCCATATTAAATGTCTTTCCCATAACATTGGAACATTGAAAAGCCAATTTTTCCATAAAAGCATTATTGATATTTGGCTCTTCAACACGATAAATACCTTTAGACAGTGTTTTCAACCACAGTTGTCCACCATTACTATATGAAATATCGGTTACATCTGGGTCATCTAAATACTTTTTTAACTCTCCAAAGTCTATCTGATCAAATACTACTTCATTCATGAATTATTGATTTCCATTTCCTGATGGACTTGTAGTTGGAGAGGCAGAAGTACTAGGACTCGCTGATTGTTGTGTCTCTTCTTCAGGGATAGACACTGTATTAGCATTAATAAAGTCTTTTAAGTATTGTGTACTAACTTCTGTAGATCCAGAATTATCAACTTTTCCACCATGTGGTACTGGGAATAATTCTACAGAGAAAGAATACATATAACTTGCTTTTCTAAGTAAAATATTAATATCATCTTTCACACCGAAAATTAAATATGCTGGAACACGTTGTTCTTCACTATTTTCAAATACATGTTGTCCACTACTATCCTTTACATCTAACACTTCGATATTTTCAATTAATTTTCCTACCATAATTTGTCCATTTTCAGCTTCTGCTTTCATGTAGATATCAATCTTATTTCCAGGGAAAATTGAATTTCCATAAGTAGAATCCATATCTACTGGGAAGTTATAAACAACTTCTCCTTTTTTTACTTTTACAAATGAACTATCTGGAAGTTCATCTTTAGAAACAACTGTTTCTTTGTAAAACATACTTCCTTGTGGTACTACAGTATTATAGTTTGTATATTTTCCAATAATATCTGTATCGTATTGTAGTACATTCTCACCTAATACTACTGGTGCAACATCAACATAATCAATCATATCTGACTTAATTAAAGTCTTAGGTTGAATTGTTTCTCTTGCAACTGGTACTTGCACTGGATTTACTTTAGAATCAATTTGTGCTTTATATCCAAAGTAAAGAAGTGCCATAATTACGATAACACCAATAATTGTTACCGTATTTTTGTTTTTCAACAATCTTTGTAATGTTACTTGAATATTCCCCATTTCTATTCATCCCTTTCTATTAATATGGAGTTTCCAAAATAGCATCTAATTTGTTAACAATTTCAAAATTAAATGTATCTTGACCGCCAAGCAATATGGAAAGTGCTTGTGTCTTTCGACTCTTGATACGTATACTAACCTTTGGTGGATACTCGTTGACATCATAGATTTCAATGCGGTACTCGTTTGCTAAACTAGCACTTTGTGCGAAGCGACGTAAGAAACTTTCTACAAACTTTTCACGATCAATACGAATATTACCTGTCGTATTATAAGTTGCAATATCGAAAGCATCCGTCATCGCAGCCTCTGTTGTTTCTTTTAATAATGTATAATTATGTTCATCTGTATTTGTTAAAGTCTGGAAATAAAACATTAATACAATTGTCGTAATTCCAAGGCCTACAACAAATGCTCCCCAAAATGACTCCTTCAACTAAATCACCGCCTAATCTTTATTACAACGACTCACATCATGTCCTTTGTTTGTCGTACACGTACTACCTGTATCAGTTAAATATTTCTCAATAAATCTGCTTTGACATTCTCTTCCATCTTTACAATTTAACTCGAAATCGTCAAATTTATGACCTCTGTTATAACTTCTAATTGTAGAAATCGTATCACTATCTAACTCAAAGATATACATCGGTTTTTCTGTATAGATGTCATCTTCTTTTGTATCACGGTTATTTGTAATATATTTACTTACTAGATAATCATTTTTCGAATTCCAGTTATCTCCAGGAGTTCTCTTCTTTCCATCTTCACTTAAGAATGGATGAGATAATGAAATTTCACGATATATAACGTTAATTCCACCCTCCATTTTACATACTGGATAATCTTGATATTTTGGATCAGAACAACATGATTTGTCATTTACTGTTGGAATTGGTGTACATACACTATTTCCATTACATTTATATTTTTGTTCTAATTGTTTAAATTGTTGATAAGTTAAACCATAACTCAAATAATTATCTCTCAAGTCCTCACAACAGTTTGTACCGTTAGGTCCTTTTCCTGGATCTGTTCCATATGGAGCTCCAGTATATTGTGATGGATTTCTATAATCACATTTTGGTGTTGTATTTGCACAAATTGGATATTTTTCCTTTAACTCTTGGATTTTTTCTTCATCACCTTCAAATTGAACTAAGAAATGGTTACAACAGTTTTCACCATTTGGTCCACTATCAGGTTCTCCATCACCATCCAAGTCTTTAAATTGTTCTGGATTTTGATAATCACAAACAACGCTATCTCCACGTTTTACATTATATTCACATGTATAATTTTTTGCATATTTGTCAAAGTGTGTCTCATCATTGTTTGCACTAATCTTTTTATAAGATAATGTCACAGTATTACCCTTTTTCTCATCTTGACCACTTGGAATTGTCGAATCATCAACAGCCAAGCTACCATAACCACGATTTGTATAATTGTTTACTTTATCGCTATTTGGCTTACGGTATGAAATAATACCTGTCTTTTTGCTTGTATAACTATATAAATCATCTGGTAATACATATTGATTATCCGTTGTAGCAGTATATGTTTTATTATCCCAAATTCCTTCTGCATAGGCTTGAATACCAGCAGCAGATGTAGAGAATCCCGGAACATTACCACTATATGATACTTTATAATTTGTAAGTTCAGTAGGGTCTTTTTTCGCTACTAAATCTACACTACCAACCGTTGAGCCATCTTCATCTTTTCCATTACGATATCCTTTATAACCACTCAAACTAATCGTTGGCTGTAAATCATAAGCAAATTGTCTATTATTTAATACATTGTCGCTTGTACAACTTTTAATTTGATTTTCCAAATTCGTTTTTGTACTAGCTGATGCATCTTTATAATCATCATACCAATTTTGATAATCAATTTTTACTTTACATTCACGAGTACCATTTACTGTCAACTTATATTTACTACTATTTGGCCAAATAAATGAACTACCCGTCATAACAAAGCCTTGATAACTTCCTGGCAATAACAAACTCGTTGATTCTTTACAATAGACAGAACAATAACTATTAATTGTAGAAACTTTATACATTTGTGTTCTATCTTTGTCTAAGTACATACATCTCCATGATACAGTATCTGTAAATGTATGATTTTTACTTGTACCATCTGTTCCACAACTTGGAGTATTTGCACTTGGTGGTTGTGTATCTACATCACAACTTCCACAAATTGGATAAGCAAACTCAATTTCTTCCTTTGAGTGTGTTGCAGTAATACTAGGAGCAACACAACAGTTAATGCCACCTGGACCACTATCTGGCTTTCCATCTCCATTCGTATCTTTAAAATGATCTGGATTATTCCAATCACAAGGAATTAAATCAGATAACCATAATACACCATGTCCATAAGCATTTTTTCCACCATTTGTAAAATATTCCGCTAAAGTATCTCCAGCTCTACCTTGCATAATTTGTTGCACTCTTGCTTCGTTAGCATACGGATAAGTAAAGTTATGTTTATCCATACCGCTAGCACTAGATAGATAGATAGCAACATTGGCATCAGCCATAATTCCCCAAGCAAGACCATATAAATTATCATTACCTCTGAAACCTACATTATTCTTTAATAATGTCATGATTTCTGTTGCAGTACCAACATAAACGTTAGAAGCATTTCCACGGAACACCGCCATGATTGGTTCAAATTGAATATAACGTGATCCAGCTTTTGTATCGTTGTTAGCATCATACTTTAAATCATTCTTTAAACGATTCATAAACGCTGTAGCATTTTTATTGGCCTCATTCTTTAAAAAGTTTAAAACAGCCGTATTAAAGTTTCTAGCAGATGGTGTAATAATTGTTGGAATTCCTGCCCATTGGCCGGCATTATTATATTTACCTTTTACAAAGTTAACGCCATTAGCATGAACTGCACCTTTATTTCCCTTATTTGCTTTATTTTGGTTAAAATATACTTGTCCATTCGTATATCCACCATAAACAGCTAAAGATGGCCAACCATTCATAACCGCATT
>ULRO01011602.1_pt1 | contig 10268 bp, 10 predicted proteins | sample 1955421 | NCBI WGS metagenome assembly ULRO01 (sample SAMEA4835682, study PRJEB28245) | human gut metagenome | biome: gut microbiome; material: fecal sample | place: Denmark | collected 2008 | reverse complement strand
GCGCCGCCGTAAAAGTTTAACCGCTGACGGAAAACCACAATCCGTTCAGCCTTAAATAAAAAATTTAAAGGAGAGATGAATATGAAAAAATTTCTTTGTGCTTTGATGATGGCCGTACTTGCTTTGGGCATAACCGCCTGCGGCGGAGCAGCGGAACAATCCGCACCGGCACCCGCCGCCAAAACACAAACGGCTGCACCGGCAGCTGACGGCAGTAAAAAAATCCTCGTAGCCTACTTCAGCCATACCGGCAACACCGAAAAAGTAGCGCAGCTTATCCAGAGCAAAACCGGCGCCGATATTTTCAAAATTGAAACCGCAGCCCCGTATCCTTCTGTTTACCGCGAAACAACGGAACTGGCAAAGCAGGAAAAAGCCGATAACGCCCGGCCTGCACTGAAAAACAAAGTGGAAAACATGGCCCAGTACGATGTTGTTTTTGTAGGTTACCCCATCTGGTGGTACACCGCACCGATGGCAGTAGCAACCTTTGCCGACAGCTATGATTTCAGCGGCAAAACCGTTATCACCTTCTGCACCAGCGGCGGCAGCCCCATCAGCGACAGCACTCCCGATATTAACAAATGGTTTAAAGGCGCAAATGTTATTGAAGGCATCCGCACTTACCCGGACGATACCGCAGCTACTGAAAAATGGCTGGCAGGCCTGAACCTGTAACACCCCATAAAAAATTAAACCTGCACTTTTAACGGTGCATAAAAAAATCTTCTTCCAGAAAAAGAAGAAGATTTTTTTTATATTATTTGCGCAGCACAAGTTTAATAAACACCCTGCTGCCTTCATATAATAAAATCATCGGCACTGCCAGAAGTGTCTGCGTTACCACATCAGGCGTCGGCGTAATAATTGCCGCTAAAATAAACGAAGCAACCACCATATAGCGCCGCCCGCGCTTCAGCAAAGCAGAAGTTACCACACCCATCTGCGCCAGCACAATAAGCACCATAGGCAGGTTAAAAATAAATCCGAAAGGCACAACCAGCATTAAAAAGAAATCAAGATAGCTTTCTATTGAAAGCATCGGCGCAATATTGCCGCCGGCAAAGGTTGTAAAAAAGTGCAGCCCCTGCGGAAATACAAAAAAGTATGCAAAAGCAATGCCCGCCCAGAACAAAAGCACCGACGAAGGCACAAACAGCATCAGCGCCGAGCGCTCCCTGCCGGTTAAGGCCGGCACCAGAAACGCCCACAGCTCATAGAACAAAACCGGAGCGGCAAGCAGCACGCCGCAGGCAAGCGCAATTTTAATATAAATAAAAAACGCTTCCGCCGGGCGCATATAATACAAATTGGTGGCAGGCGCCGTCAGCACTGCCACAATTTCATCAATATAAAAGCTGCTTACCAGCGTGCCTGCGGCAAGCGCCGCCAGGCTGTGCAGAATTCTGCGCCGCAGTTCGCCCAGATGTTCCGTTAAGGTCATTGCCTCATCATTGTTATCTAACGAACGGCCATTATCCATAGCTTGCGCCGTCACTTTTTGGCTTCCGCCTGTACAGTTTCCGCACCGGCAGACGCAGCGTCTTTGGTTTCCGCGGTTTCGGCAATTTCACCTGCTTTTTTAATTTCTGTTTCCGTGCTGTTTACAGCCTGCTTAAATTCCTTCATGCTTTTGCCAAGAGCAGAACCGATTTCCGGCAGCTTGCCGGGACCAAAAAAGATAAGCCCTATAACCAAAATAAGCAAAAGTTCGGGTAAGCCTAAACCAAACATAATAATTCCTCCTTGCAGCCGCTTTATTATAAGTTTTATGCTTTGCTACATATATAGTAACACTTGCAGCTAACTCTAAGTCAAGCCTTATTTAAAATTTAATCTCGGGCTAACCTTCGTTTTACTTATACTAAACAAAGCGCCTTAATCAATGCTGATAAGTTCGTAATTGGGGTTGCCCATTTTCAGTTCGCGCATATAGCTTAACTGACGCAGACCTTCGCGGCTTTCAATGCGTTCAATCAGGTCTTTGTTGTCGCCGCCCGGTTTGTCATAAACCATGTCCACACACGCCTGGTCAATCGCCAGCAAATCTACGGATGCCACCATGCCGATATCGCCTATCGTCGGTGGTTCGGCTTCCGGCCCGGCGCAGTCGCAGCGCACGGACATTCTGTTAAGCACATTAATATATATAGGCAATGCGTTTGCCAAAAAAGTCCGTTACGGCTTTGCCTGCCTCCGCCATGTGCTCCATAAAATGCGCCCCGCGGATGGAAAAATCGGCATTGTGCTGCATGGCCTTGCCTACTTTGGCATCGGCGCAGCCAATGGCGATATTTTTTAGCGAACCGCCAAAACCTCCGGCAGCGTGGCCTTTAAAATGCGTCAGCACTATCATGCTGTCATAATCCACAAGGCTTTTGCCTACGGACATTTCCTTAAAATGTTTGCCGTCGCGTACAGGCAGCAGCTGCAATGGTGCCGTTTTTAAGTTTTTCCGTTTCGCCAAGCAGTTTTTTGCCGTGGCTGTACAGGTATTTTCCGGGTTCCGTCAGCGTAAAGCGGCGTGTGCTGCGCACCAAAAGCTGTACCCCCAGTTCTTTTTCCAGCGACAATATCTGCTGGGATATTGCCGACTGCGATATAAAACATTCTTCGGCCGCTTCTGTAAAGCTGCCGGTGTCCACTACGGTTACAAAATATTTAATCTGCCTCAGCAGCATAAGCCGCCCCTCCTCTCTCAGGAACTGTATTTTTATTGTAAAGTTTTGACTTTACTTTCAGTCAAGCCGTTACGCAAATTTTTTCAAAAACTTTTCTTATTTTTGCTACAAAGCCATGCCTTGCCGCATAAAAGCATGTTTTTTAGTTATTTACTATCATATATAACAGAGTAAACTTAAAACAAATTCTATTTTTAATGCTATTTATAAGAAATTTTTATGAACATTTTTCAACAGCCCTTGACTTAGAGCCGTCTTCAACTTTTATAATAAAGGCGTAAAAACAAATCCTGCCCAGGGCAGGCTAAAAAGGCAGGGATTATTATGAAAAAAACAGCCAGAATTTTGCTTGCGCTTTGCGCTTGCATGCTTATAGGAGGTAATGCCGCTATGGCACAGGACAGAATGGAAGAAAGCTCCGCTGCCGTTAAAGCCCTTTACGGTACGGAAAATCCGTGCAGCATTAAAGGCGCGCCGGAACTTGGCGAGATTATGCAGAAATTTATTTACAGCGATGTAAACAATCAGGTAAAAATGCCTTTAGCACAAAAAGAGCTGCTGACGCTGGTGGTTTTAACTGCCAACAATACTCCGGAAGATATCGGTATTCACGTTAAAGGCGCTTTAAATGCCGGGGCAACGCCCGAAGAAATACGCGAAACCATTTACCAGTGCACGCCTTATGTTGGTTTTGCACGCAGCAAGGCCGCGCTGATTGAAATGCAGATTGCTTTTGAAGAAGCAGGAGTAAAACTGCCGCTGGAAAACCAGGGCACAACTACCGACGCCGACCGCATTGCCAAAGGCGAACAAACGCAGGTTGACATTTTCGGCGACCGTATGCGCGGTTTTGCAAATTCCGGCAAAGGCGACCAGGCTCACATTAACAACTGGCTCAGCGGCAACTGCTTTGGTGATTACTACACCCGCAAAGTGCTTGATTTAAAACAGCGCGAGCTGATTACCTTTACCGCAATTATCACGCTCGGCTGCTGCGACCCGCAGGCCAAAGCACATGTTAACGGCAACCTTGGCGTTGGCAACACCCGTCAGGATTTAATTGACGCCGTTACCGTGGCACTGCCTTACATCGGCTATCCGCGCACGCTCAACGCCATCAGCGCCATTAACGCCGTTGTACCGGCAGAATAAAAAAGTTTCCCCGTTCCGCAAATAAAAAAATCCGCCAGGAGGCGGAAATTTACGAAAGAGGAGCAAAACATATGAAAACTAAAAAACTTTTATTAGCATTATGCGCATTTATGATTATGGGAGGTAATACCGTTATGGCACAGGAACAAACAATACCTGAAGAATTTGCAAAAGAAAACATTTTTGGGCTCGGCGAAAAAAACGTTGCTTACCAGCAGTATTTTATCGGCCAGAGCTATTTAAACCCGCTGACCAAAGAACGTGTTGGCACAGCCAACGTAACCTTTGAACCAGGCTGCCGCAACAACTGGCATATTCATCACAAAGGCGGGCAGATTTTGCTGGTAACCGCAGGCCGCGGCTACTACCAGGAATGGGGCAAACCCGCGCAGGAACTTAAACCCGGCGATGTTATAAACATTGCGCCCGAAGTTAAACACTGGCACGGCGCCGCACCGGACAGCTGGTTTGCGCACATTGCCATTGAAGTACCGGCTGAAGGCAGCAGCAACGAATGGCTGGAGCCCGTTACCGACGAAGAATACAGCAAATTAAAATAAACCGCAGTAAACAAGTACGAATAAAGAATCCGCTTACGCAAGTACAACCCCCTCCGCTGTTAAAGCGAAGGGGGTTATTATTATGAGTACCGCAAAATTATTTCAGCTGCCTTTGCCATATAAAACAAAAAGCACTGCAACGCAGGTTACAGTGCTTTGGCTATAAAATAAAAATGGTGATCCACCCGCGACTCGAACGCGGGACACCCTGATTAAAAGTCAGGTGCTCTACCGACTGAGCTAGTGGATCACATCAGTTGCTAAAGCGTCAAGCCCGTTCCAGCAACAAAATAATTATACAAATTAATCATTGCTTTGTCAAGCATTTTCAATAATTTTTCTGCAAAAATTTTTATGCGCGCTGTAGGTTTCCGGCAGGCCTGCCTGCATAAATTCTTGCGCACACAAACGCAAAACACAGCGCAAGAAAAATTATGCCGCCAAACAACATACTGCCCATTCCCCAAGAGGCTATTATTTCGCCGCACAGCATAGTGCCGAAAGTTGTGCCGAGGTTGGCGGCCGTTAAAAACAGACCGTTGGCAAAATCCGGTGCTTCCGGCGCAGCAGAGGTAATCCAGTATTGGTTTATATTTACATTAACGCCGCCAATAATGCCCCATACAAGCGTTAATGCTACCACCGCCGGTGCATAAGCGCCCGTAAAATACACCGCCATATATACGGACGCCAGTGCCGGAGCAAACAGCACCGCCGTGCGCAGCGGCGCTTTGGTAAGCAGCCTGCCGCCGATAATATTGCCCAGAATATTGGCGCAGCCGTATATAAACAGCACCGCGCTGATATTGTTCCACGAAAGGTGCGTAATTTGTTCAAGATAGCCGGAATAAAAACCGAATACGCCAAAAACGGCGCCGTTCATAAAAATAATGCCTGCAATAGAAAGCCAGAGCACCGGGCGTTTTAACAGCACCAGCTGTTCTTTGCAGGAAGCGCGCCCCTGTACCGGCAAACGCGGCACAAAAACAAGCGTTGCCGCAAACGCCAGAAGGTTGCCTGCCGCAAATACCGCCATTGCCGCGTCAAGCGAAAAATTAGCCGCTACAAAGCTGCTTATGGGCACGCCCAGCACCATGCCTGCCGAAACGCCTACAATAACTTTGGCAACGGCTTTTAACCGGTCTTTTTCCGGTACGGAAGCACCGGCAACGGAAAAGGCCAGCGAACAGTACACCGGATGCAAAAATGCTGGCAGCACGCGGGCAGCAAGCGCCACGGCAAAATTATCCGTACACATTCCCGCTATATTGCCAAGTGCAAAAAGCCCCAGCACCAGCAGCATCACTTTTTTGCGTTCCATACCGGAAAACAGCAGCGGCATAACCGGCCCGGAAAACGCTACCGCCAGCGCAAAAAGGCTTATTAAAAGCCCTGCCTGCGGTATACTTACGCCAAAGCGCTCCGCCAGAAGCGGCAAAATGCCTATAACGCCCATTTCGGTATTGATAATGCTGAACACGCCAATGGTTAAAATAAATATCATTAAATTACCGTTTGATTTTAACAATGCAGTTTCTCCTTTAAATTTTTATAATTAAAGCCGCTTTAATAAATTTATTATAAAAAACGCCATTGTTAAAAACAAATACTTAATTTGGCTGTTTTATATGCTTTTTAAGTATAAATTTTTACAAACGCCTGCTGAACTTTTGCACTAAAAATATTTACAAATAAAATAATTGGTGTAATATATAGTATGATGTAAGCAAAAGCTAACCATTACGCATTTCAGTTTAACAATATGCTTTTGAGAAATAAAATACTGGAAAATATTTTAAACTTGTGTTATCATAGAAAGCAGACGCAATTTTAAAAACAATATTTTTTATTAATTAGCAAAAGTCATTCCTAAATGGAGGATTTTATATGCAGATAGGTTTGGATATCGGCAGCACCACTGTAAAAATAGCCGTGCTGGATGATGCCGGAAAACTGCTTTTCAGTAAATATGCCCGTCATGCCAGCCGCATTACGGAAACCATAAAAACCATACTCGATGAACTTGCCGCGCAGATGCCGTGGCTTAAAACAGCACGTCTTGCCATCAGCGGCAGCGCAGGCATTGGCGTTGCCGAAAGCTGCGGCGTGCAGTTTGTGCAGGAAGTTTTTGCAGAAAAAATATGTACGGAACGCCTTAACCCGGATACGGACGTTGTTATTGAACTGGGCGGCGAAGATGCTAAAATATTATTTTTAGGGCGGCATTTTGACGCCCGCATGAACGACAGCTGTGCAGGCGGCACAGGGGCTTTTATCGACCAGATGGCTTCTTTGCTGAACGTACCGGCCGAAGAACTTGACAAACTGGCAGCCACTGCCAAAACACGCTACACCATTGCCAGCCGCTGCGGCGTATTTGCCAAAAGCGACATTCAGCCCCTTTTAAACCAGGGCGCGGAAAAAAATGACCTTGCTGCAAGCATTTTTGACGCCGTTGCCAGCCAGGCGGTAACAGGCCTTGCCAAAGGACGCCCCATTAAAGGCAATGTGCTTTACCTTGGCGGCCCGCTGACCTTTTTTGGCTGCCTGCGCGCCAGCTTTGACAAAATTTTAAATTTACAGGGCACCTGCCCAGAAAACAGCTTATATTATGTGGCAATGGGCTGCGCTTTTTGTGCCGAACACACCGTAGACCTTACCACGCTGCCGGAAAAAATGCACGCTGCAGATGCCAACCGCCAGTTTGAGCATTTGCCGCCGCTGTTTAAAAATATTGAAGAATATGACGCCTTTGTTGCGCGCCATAACCGCGACAACGTTCAGCGCGGCGATATTGCAGCCGCCAGTGAAGCCTATCTTGGCATCGACAGCGGCAGCACAACCATAAAAATTGCCGTAGTTGCACCGGACGGCAAGCTGCTTGATTCTTTTTACCAGAGCAACAAAGGCAACCCGGTTGTCGCCGTGCGCGATTACCTGACCGGATTTTACGAAAAATACCCCAACTGCAAAATACTTGCCGCTGCCGTTACGGGCTACGGCGAAGAACTTATAAAACATGCCTTCCACGCCGATTACGGCATTGTGGAAACCATGGCGCATTTTATTGCTGCCAAAAGCCTTTTGCCGGAAGTGGATTTTATTCTTGACATCGGCGGTCAGGACATTAAATGCCTTAAAATACATAACGGCTGCATCGACAACATCTTTTTAAACGAAGCATGCTCCAGCGGTTGCGGCAGCTTTTTGCAGACTTTTGCCGGCATTCTCGGTTACAGCGCGGAAGATTTTGCCAAAATAGGCCTTTTTGCCGATAAACCGGTTGACCTTGGCAGCCGCTGCACCGTATTTATGAACAGCAACGTAAAGCAGGCGCAGAAAGACGGCGCTTCCGTTGCCAATATCAGCGCCGGGCTTTCCATAAGCATTGTTAAAAACGCACTGTTTAAGGTTATTCGCCCTTCCGGGCCTGATGACCTTGGCAAACACATTGTTGTGCAGGGCGGCACCTTTTTAAACAACTGCGTGCTGCGCGCCTTTGAACAGGAACTGAACCTTGAAGTTGTGCGCCCCGATATAGCAGGTTTAATGGGTGCTTACGGCGCGGCATTATATGCACAGGAACGCCGCAAACTGCATCCGCAGGATTCTGCGCTGCTTAAAGCGGAACAGCTGCGCACTTTTTCACATACGGTTAAATCCGTTACCTGCGGTTTATGCAGCAACCACTGCCACTTAACGGTAAATATCTTTGCCGACGGCAAACCTTACATCAGCGGCAACCGTTGTGAACGCCCGGTTACGCACTGCGCGCCCAACGACAGCCTGAACCTTTACCGCTACAAGCTGCAGTTACTGGAAGAATTTAAGCCAGTACCTGGCAGGCGTGGCAAAATAGGCCTGCCGCTTGGCCTTAACATGTACGAACTGCTGCCGTTTTGGCATACCTTTTTTACGGAGCTGGGCTTTGAAGTAATTACCAGCCCCATTTATGACAAAACCATTTTCCAGAAAGGCCAGAACACCATTCCGAGCGACACGGTATGTTACCCCGCCAAAATGATGCACGGCCATATAAAATGGCTGCTGGCGCAGGGCATTACAAGCATTTTTTACCCCTGCATGACCTACAACGTTGACGAGGACACAGCGCAGAATTGCTATAACTGCCCGGTTGTTGCCTATTACCCCGAAGTTTTGGCAGCAAACATTGAAGAATTAAAAAATATTCATTTCTTTTACGATTACCTTGGCCTTTTGAATAAAAAACTGCTGGCCAAAGAATTATACAAAATGCTGAGCCCCGTTTATCCGGATTTAAGCAGTGCGGAAATTAAAAACGCGCTTACACCCGCTTTTAAGGCTTACCGGGATTTTGAAGCCCGCGTTAAGGAACAGGGCAAAAAAATAACCGAAGAAGCCTTAAGCAAAAACATGCCGGTTATTATCCTTGCAGGGCGCCCGTACCATACCGACCCGAAAATTAACCACGGCATAGACCGCCTTATTACCGGGCTGGGCGCTGCTTTAATCAGCGAAGACTCTGTAAGCGGCAATATTGACCGCAAAGATTTGAACAAAGACCTGGAAGTTTTAAACCAGTGGACCTATCACAGCAGGCTGTATGCCGCCGCTAAATTTGCCGCGCAGAACCCTGCCATGAACCTTGTTCAGCTTGTAAGCTTCGGCTGCGGCTGCGACGCTATTACGGCCGATGAATGCCGCCGCATACTGGAAGAAAGCGGCAAAATTTACACCCAGATAAAAATTGATGACATTGAAAACCTTGGTGCGGCACGCATAAGGCTGCGCAGCCTGTTTGCGGCACTGGGCTTTGAATGCTAAAATAATTTTTGAAGGAGCAATTTTTATGTCAGAAACTGTGCTACCGGTTTTTACCAAAGAAATGAAAGCTACGCACACCATACTTGTGCCGAATATGCTGCCGTTTCATTTTGCATTGCTGCGTTCCGCGCTGCAAAGCTGCGGCTACAAAGCCGAAATTTTACAGAACACCGGCCGCAACGTTATTGAAACAGGGCTGAAATACGTTAACAGCGATATATGTTATCCGGCGCTGCTCGTTATCGGGCAGATTATAAGCGCGCTGGAAAGCGGCAGATACGACCTCAGCAAAACGGCCGTTATGCTCAGCCAGACAGGCGGCGGCTGCCGCGCTTCCAATTATATATACCTTCTGCGCAAAGGCATGGAAAAAGCTGGCCTCGGCAATGTGCCAATCATCAGCCTTAATGTAAACGGCATGAACGAACAGCCCGGCTTTGAGCTTAACCTTGCCATGATAAAAAAATTTATGGCCGCCATTATTTACGGCGACACTTTAATGTACCTTACCAACAAAACCCGCCCCTACGAAACCATTAAAGGCGCGGTGGACGAACTGGCAGGCAAATGGCTGAACAGACTTGAAACCGCTTTTATAGAAGGCAAAGCGCAGGCTACAGGAACCATGAAGCAGCTTTCGCGCGCTCTGGCGGAGGACTTTGCCGCCCTGCCGCAAAAAGCGGAGCATAAAATAAAAGTTGGCATTGTCGGCGAAATTTACATTAAATATGCAGGGCTTGGCAACAACAATTTGGAGCAGTTTTTACAGAAGCAGAACTGCGAATACATGCTGCCGGGGCTGCTGAACTTTATTATGTACTGCGCCGACACTTACTTAACAGACTACAAACTGTACGGCGGCAAATTTTTTAAATACGGCATTTCCAAAATGGCCATGTTTTATTTAAAACGCCTGGAAAAAATCATGCTTTCCGCACTTTCCACCCCGCCCTTTAAGCCGCCCGCTTCTTACGAAGAAACCAAAGCACTTGCCAAAGGCGTTATTGGCTACGGCAACAACATGGGCGAAGGCTGGCTTTTAACGGCCGAAATGCTGGAACTTGCCAAA
>ULRO01077589.1_pt1 | contig 10298 bp, 23 predicted proteins | sample 1955421 | NCBI WGS metagenome assembly ULRO01 (sample SAMEA4835682, study PRJEB28245) | human gut metagenome | biome: gut microbiome; material: fecal sample | place: Denmark | collected 2008 | reverse complement strand
ATATATGCAATATATGCGATATATGCAATATATGCGATATAATATATGCGATGGGACACATCATAAAAAGTCCCCCTGGCCTAATAAAATGGAAAATCAAATTAAAATTCACTAAGACCAAAATTTTTCTCAGTTTGAATTTGAACCTCTCGGTACATTCTCTTTAATTGTATATATTACTAAGACTAAATGTATTATGTAATTACAAACTTTAAACCTTTAGCGATTATGAAAACTAGTGAATTGAAAATGGCTACGGCTGTAAATGTTGTTGCTAATGCAACGTCATTTAAAAGTATCGATGACTTGAAAGAGACTGGCAAGTCGTTCGGCGGTATCAACTTCATCGTCGGTGATGTCATTACACTCCCAAGCGAATTTTGCGATGAGTGCTTTCAAAAGAGTACATATAACAACAAGCCTGTTCCGTATATGAAAATCGGGATCAACGGCAAACCGACTTGGGTACCTGTTCGAATCTTTGCCAGACAAATGGCAGAAGAGTGGCGAGAGGTATACAAGAATCATAAGCTCAATTATGAGCTTATGGAAGTAGGCGATGACTGTGAACGAGTTAAACTGTTGATGTCACTTGGCGAAATCAAAGTCGTCGAAACAGTAGCTGTCGACACTACTGCTTTTATAGGTGGAAAAGTCGCCTATACCGACAATGGGCAGCCGATACTGCGTAAGAGACCTTTTGCGATTTTTGAACGTATCTAAACGTTATAGGAGTGCAGGGATTCGTCCTTGCACTCTTTTTACTTCTTGCACTCTTTTTACTTCTTGCAACTAAGACTTACATAGATATGTAGTAACAAATTCGTGGTATATTAACCAAATTTTTAAAAGATTTTTAATATGAAAGCATTTGATGCACAGAATCAACCTGTGTTGCCTCTTCGTGGAGAGCAAACACTCGTTCCCGTAACCGCTGATAAGCTGAAGAACAGTGGTCTGCCGTTTATCGGCGTTTTCGGTCTGTCCGAAAAAGGTGAAGTAGTAGAATTCTACGACTTCGAAACCTATAAAGCAAACATGGACACAATGGTGAAAGCAATCAAGATTCGGAAGAATGCTGATGCTGAAGCATATTACGTAGCCTGTCTGCGAAACAACAAACCATCATGGATCTCTCTCGGTTCTTTGCAGAGGACTTATCGTGAGTCTCCTGAAAGTCAACCGAGACGTGCCTGCGAGCTGTCTGAAAAGCTCAACAACATGGATAACAACTATACGAAACTGGAATATCTCGCAAACAAAGCGATTCGAGTGGCCGACATCATCAGCGGTAAAGTAAACCAGTTTACTTCAGATGGTGTTCGTGTTGCAGATCAGTATCGCGACATCCAAGTTCCTGTCATTGAAATCGCAAATGCGTAATTCAACACTTACTATAAAAGGTAAGTTTGAATGAGCAGTAAACATTCTTGAAACCAACTGTGGTGATTATCTAATACGTAATTATCGCAGTTGGTTTACATATAAAGAAAGGTATTATGTAGTATTACCTATGGATGAAAGTAAACAAGAATGGTGAATTATTGCTGCTTACGACGTATAGCGCTGATGAGAGTCGTTAAACAAAACATCGAAACTCTACTTCGTGTAAGTAGAGTCCGCTAAAGGTGTCAGAGATTCTACTGTTGTGAAATAGAGGAATACTGATTTTTTTATTTTATTGTTTTTAAATAGTCTAAAAATTAAAAAGGAAGGTGTAAAAGCCTTCCTTTTAATTAAATTCAAATTCGTTAATTATTTCTTTTTTATCAAATAGTTGTTTTTCAAGTTCAGTTTTTTCTTGCATTAACTTTGAAACCATTTTTTCAAGAATTGTTATTCGATCTTCTTGAGCATTTAATCTAGTTTCGTGTACATCAACTCGTTCGTTTACATATAAAACGGCTTGACATACTTTGGCTAAATCAATTGCTTTAATTGTTCGATTATAACCCGCAGAATCAAGAATAGCGGTTTTCATTTCAACAAGGATTTGTTTTTCTTTTAAAGATTTATTATATTGTTGAACTGATCTAGTGCTCATATTTAGAGCTTCTGCTATTTCTTCATTGCTTTTTGAAGTCATAGCAAAACCCCCATCTTTATATGTTTGAGATTGTAATCCAATTAAATAAGCTTTTTCTTCAGGTGTTACGTCTTTTTGATCTAAAAATTCGTTAGTAAACATTTCAAAATTCTTAGAAAGTTTATTAAATTTATACACATTGGAACGACCTACACGTTGTATTTTTATTATATCACCTGCTTCAATAAGTCGTTTAATAGAGTTAGTAATTCTTTTCTCTGTGCATCCGCATTCTGATGCAATTCTTTGTATAGTAGGAAAACATTCGTATGTATTTTTATCCACATATCTTCTCAGATTTGCATAGACTAATTTATCAAATGGTTTTAATTTAGTCTTTTTTACAGGATCGGGTACTTGAACATGTTGTTTGTTTTCGTTTATTTCCATAATTTGTAATTATTACGTTAAATATAAGATTTATTTATATAATACAAATATCGGAATTTTTTTTAAAAAGAACAGTCGTTTAAGCAAAAAATTCCCCGCGCAAAAATTGGGGGGGGTCCGCGCAAAAATTGGGGGGGGTTCGCGCAAAAATCGACCCCAGTTCGCGCAAAAATCGACCCCCTATCTATATAACTATATAACTCGCTCCTTGGGTCGCGAGGACCTATATAATAGCCCGACCACCCTTTGGGTGGATCGTGCCATCGGTTCAAGTCTCAAATGACATCTTTACTGTCTATTTTCAGTATAAGTTTAAATCTACATGCTGTTGGACACAAATCCTACAGTTTAACTATTTGATTATTAATAAGATAGTAATTAACGTATTGATTATCAGTTAAGTACATTGTACATATATTATATACAGTGCGCAATAACAAAATTTTGCATAAAAACAAATAAAAACAAATAAAAACACACTTTCAATCATGTTACTGTTAACTCGAATAGGTGAAACACCTGGTGAAGATATTGCGAATTATTTCATCATTCTTGGTCTTATGTTATTCGCAATGTTTGTTTGTGCGTTATTCTCTAAGAAAGATGAGAAATAGCATCAATTAAAGCTTATATTCATTCTTAATTTTAATAAATTTTGTTTTTCGTTCTGTTTGTTTTGTGAGTGAATATGAGCAATTTTTGATACTAAACAAATTTTTAAACATCTAAAAATACTTACTATGTTACCTTTAAGTGTAATTTCTTTACAAGGTGTCATCCTTATCATGATCACGATCGTTGCGGTTATCTGGGCTTGGAACTTCTTTGAAGGTGATACGAAAAAATGAAAGTTGAGGTCGTAGTTTAGTAATGATTAGGTTTTAAGGAGGTTGAAAAACGATTAAAAGTGGATTTACCACCCTCCCATCTCACTCCCAATCATTTTTCAACCTCTCAATTTTCATTTTAAACTCACAAATATTACTCTTTATTTTTTCTTCTTATACCTAACTTTTTCTCTCTTTTCATCGCAATTATTTTATTTCTCACCTAGTTATTAATAATTTAACTTTAAAAATTATGAATCTCGAACTTGATCTCTATCCTATAATTTCCAATAAAATCATTCGTCAGAAAGATTGGAAATCAATCAAAGAACATAAACCTGGTTTCTGGTCTAGAAAAGACATCGAAGGAAATCGTCTTGTTCGCACACAAAGAGGTTATTTCCTCAATAATAAAAACATTTCAGTAACTTCAGCACAATCTTTCATCCTTTCTCATGATGCTTCAAAACATATTCTAGTATCATGTTAAAATCACTAAAAAACTGTGAAACAGAATAAATCTATCATGTAACAGATCCTTGGGACTTATCCTTTATTCCTGAGAATAGAGATACTGATTAGAAACTTGTTTCACAGATTATGAACGCTATGCGTCAAAATGAATATATTTTTCCTATCTATATTACCGAATCTGGTGCAGTTATAGATGGACAACACCGACTCAAAGCATTCAGAAATCTTGCTGAAGAAGAACCAGGAAAGTATTTTCTCAGAACAATTGTTATAAACTCCAACAAAAGTCCTATAGAACTCGCAATAATTTTTAATGCGTTTCGGAAAGAATTGGACTACTAAGGATTATCTGAGATCATATGTTCGACAAAAACTGCCTTCATATATAGTATTAAATGGATTTTTAAAAAAATATCCTTTATTGGATATTAAAGCTGGAATTCAATTGATCAAAGGTTCTCATTCTGTAGAAACATTTCAAAGAGGTGCTTTATCAATCACTATTGAAGAAGAAGAAATGGCTATTGATAAAGCAGAACTTCTCAATCAAGTATATGATATTGTCAAAGACAAACGTGTTTTTAGACGAGATTGTATACTTGGTTTCTATAGAGTATACTCTAAAATCAATTCGACTTCAAAATTTTTGAAAAACCTTCGAAATTTTGTTGCACCTGATAATGAGAGTATGAGACAGTGGATGGCAGCATATCAACACTGCATTTAAAAGCTCCAAGTTTATTTAGACTAATCCAATCTAAATAGATAATTACTCTTGTTCGTTCGAGTAAGTCTACTTATAAGTTTTGTAGAAGAGTAACGAAATGGATTGAGAATTTTTAATGTTGTTGCATTTAGTTATATCAACTCAAAGATTTACAAATGTGATTAAAAATTCAAGAAGCGTCTTATTGAATAACTTTACTTTTGATATTCCATAGTATCAAGTTAAGATGCTTACCATTTATGATAATTAAAGTTACTGTATTCAAAGGCATGAATCTATGGAGTAACTTTTATTTTAAATATTATGAAAAGAATATCATATGAAACTGCTAAATTAGCAGCAAAAGCAGGTTATAATGAAGTCTATTATTGTTTAGATCAAAACAATAATCCAAAATAGTGATTTTGAGGATTTGTACACTGTACCTTATACATATGAGCTAATAGATTGGCTTAGGAATACACATAAAATATATATCTCTATATTTCCTGTTACGTGGTTTCAACTGTCTGTAAACATATATAAGATAGAGGAGAACCAAGTAAAGGAAATATTTGCACAATTTTGTGTAACAGTTAACTCTGATGCCGATTATAATCGGTTTATTGATACAATATTGCAACACATTTTAACGAATATTATTTATGAAACTGAAACATCTAAAAGCTCTCTGTAAAACTCTAGAGGATTACGAAAATAAATGTGGAGATGCCGAAATTGATTTTGTTATTGATGGTAAAGTTTATACTCCTGCTACATTTGAATGTAATCTAGATGACAAAGGAAATGTTTGGGGACTTGTAATAAATCTTGAATTAGAGGATTAAATCATGGGAATAATCTTTTGTATAGTAATTTTACTTGTAATTGCAATAAATTTACTAGTGTTTACTATAACATCAAATACAGAAAAAGAATATGTATCGCTCTTTGTAGCTATTCTATTAATTAGTTCTATATGTGCTACTTGGCTCCTAATTTCAGTAGCTCCAAAAAGCGATTCTGTTGCTACTCAAGTTATTAATGATTTTCGTAACAATAGATATGAAATATATAAAACGGAAATCATTAATAGTGATACTACCTATTACTATCGTCTAAAACAAAAAGAATAATGAAACTATTTATTATATGCTTCATTATTTTATTCTCCTCTTGCGGAGTTTATATTCCACATAAAAAAGTTAATGAACTTTACAATATGATTCCAGGAAAAGCTTTTTATGAAATTACAGATTCTATTCCTACAAAATCAGAACGTAAAGTTGTTAAAGAATATCTAAATCATTATCGTTATTATCAATACTAATATGAGTGAGTTAGGTTGGACAGTATATCTGATTGATATATTTAGTAAAATATCTACTATTGCATGTGGAGTACTTTTTGCAATATGGATGAACGCAACAGACGATACTCCTACCGATGAAACTATTAAGAAAACTGCAAAAATATCCATTATTACTGCAGTTAGTTTTGGATTAATTTACACTATAGCTCCTAATCGAACTACTTGTTATCAAATATTTGCAGTAAATACTGCTGTAGAACTATATCAAAATAGTGAAGCTTTACAGCAACTTCCAGAAAAATCTCTTAACGCATTTAATAGAATTTTAGACTCTATTTGTGAAGAAGAGAAAAATGATTCTAAAGATGAAAGTAGATAAAATACTAAAAATCATAGAATCTATTGGAATAAGTTCAATAGTTCTTAGCGCATTATTTGCTTGTTTATGGCTACCTGGATTCTATTTCTTTATTCTTTTATTTGTAGTAAGTTTAGGTATTTGGTTTATTATAGATATATGGATAGAATAGAAAAAATATTACAATTTTAGTATTTTATACTCTTATCATGTACTAAATTTGGAAGAAACAATGATACGATTTCCATCAAAACTCTTTAAGTATGAGGGAGTTGCAATAATAGTTAGCTTAATTGTATCGATTGTAATTATCTTAATTTTTTCTTTAAAATAGTTGCATATCTAATAATTTATATATATATTTGTCACACTTTATACAAAATAGAAATAACTATTAAAATCGAAAATAATGCAGTTGAAAGTAACTCTACAGAAGATCTTTCAACCAAAATACATCGTAGAATTCAATCGATTGAAAAGCTACTTAAGGCAGCAGAAATAGTTAATGAAGGTTGGACTCCAGATTGGAATAATGAATTTCAATATAAATATTTTATTACAATTGTACGTAGTATGGATCAAAATATACTGCAAACCGCAGGAACAACTGCATTATCTACTTTTGATAGATTAGTATATTTTAAATCTAGTAATGCTGTAAAACAAGTAGTTGACCCTCTCTATTATGAACGCTTTAGTTTTTGAATAGCTATGAAATTTAAAGTAACTAAATCTTCGGATTATACATATGAATCTACTATTGAAATTAATACTCTAGAAGAGTTAATTGAATTTCAGAAAACTTGCGGATGTGAAATCGTTCTTATAGATGAAAATGAAATTGAAATTTACGATGATTTTCGAGAGTAATTAATAATATGTTGGCCCTGTGTTGGAACTTGGTATACAAAGCAGACTTAAAATCTGCTGCCCTCTTGGGATTGGGAGTTCGAATCTCCTCGGGGTCACTAGATTTAATCATAATTATATTTGTTTTGAACTCACAAAATTTTATGTATTTTTGCAAATGAAAAATAAATATAATATGAAAAATTTAAGCAAAATAGAATTACATCATATTAATGGAGATCCTACGGATAATAGATTAGAAAATCTTCAGATTTTGTGTCCAAATTGTCATAGTAAAACCTCTAATTTTAGAGGTAAAAATACTAGAATACACAAATGTGCTTCTGAATTATTTTTATCAGATGAAGAAGTCGAACAAAGAAAAAACAAACCAGTTATAAATATTAAATGTCTGTGATGTAACAAAGAATTTAAGCCTAGATCAAAACAGACTAAATATTGTTGTGTTGAGTGTTATAGAGCTGATAATGCATCTAATAGACCTTCTGTTTTAGAATTAATTGACAAATTTAAACAATATAAAACTTTTGTAGGAGTAGCAAAATCATATAATATAACTGATAACGGAGTGAGAAAATGATGCCGACTATATAAAATTCCTGATACTTCAAAGAAAATGAAAGAATTTCTTAATCAGATAAATATATAATCTACTGTTTACGATAGAGTGTGTATTGTAATGGTAACATACCGCATTTGGGATGCGGAGTCGCAGTTCGAATCTGACACACTCTACTATAAATTTTTACTATATGGAAACATTTGAATATACGATCAAAAAAAGCTGAACAAAAAACTCAGAGTTTTAATGATTGGTTAAATAATCTTGGAAAGGAAGGGTATGAATTAGTACATTGTGAATATCTAATTTCTGAGAAAGGGAAATTATGTATTTTAAAAAGAAAATAAGACTATAACATAATACTAATCGATCGTAAATATAGTGTTATAGTCAGTCCTGATAAGTGCGAAAATCTGCAAATTTTAATGCGAAACAGGCAGACTGTTGCAGCAGTTGTCAAAGTCTACTTTGTAGCTAGACGGAGGATCAAAATCCGTGATCCTCTTTTATATTTTACTTCTACCTTAGGTAGAAAGTCTACAGAGGTTTCGGACGCTGAACCAGTAATCAGCGTCCTTTTATTTCTAATCATTGTTTACAAAAATCTAAATAAGTTATGTGTAAAGAATAATTATGTATTAAATTTAACCCTTTTAAAGTCAAGAGACAGGACAGGCTATTTACTTATTTAGATTTTCTTTATCTTTTTAATATATAAACCTATGGAGTATATTGCAATTACTAAGGAACTAGAAATTGTATATAGGACATGTTCAAAAATAGAGATCGATAATTATATAAAGAATGATCCATATACTTTTCAGGTTATTTATAGGGAGAATGATAAATGCCCTTACCGTGTTTATTACGAATAAAATAAACTAAATTTCAATCTACTCACTTAGCTCAGTTGGTTAGAGCACTCGGCTTATACCCAAGTGGTCAGGGGTTCAAGTCCCTTAGTGAGTACTAAATTTTAAGTTCTACGAAACATATAGCTATAAGCAAAAACCAATAAGAATTTTTGAAGATAAAAACAAGTATATAAATTTATTAAAGAAGATCTTCACATTTTCAGATTCTCATTAAAGAATCACCTAAGCATTCATACTATGTTTGCTAGGTTCTTTTCTAGTATTATGAAAACAAAATTCAATGCAATTGTAAAGAATATTGAGGATAATCCAGATAGTAGTATTACAAGTATAAGAGTATAGAATGTTGAAACTAGTAGTTATGAAGATGATAAATACTATGTTGACAGACTCTTTACTGTTATGAATAGGGATCATAGATTAAATGTTGGGCTTGATACCTATGATGACGACAGTGATCATCCATTTTATGAAGATTATAGTGTATTATAAAATAATACTAATCTTACGTACTCGTATTGACAAGACGAGTGTACTACTTAATAGTTCTTATAAGAATATAGAACCAAAATTGTCCGTAAGATTAATTATACATAATCCGAGGTAGGAGGATATAGGAATAATACACGATTCTTATTTAGGGGAGAAGCTTTACGTGTATAAAGCTTTGAAGGGATAACGTGTAGGATTATTAAAGTAGGAGATTGATAGATTTGCTAGCGTTTTTAAAAGTATATTCCTTCTCCTACTTATTTGAACTTTCTTTAAATAACCAAATATATGAAAATTATCACAGATTATGGAAAAGCTATGACAATTAAAGAAGGTGATAGCTTTGTTGTAGTAGCTAACGATGGTACTACATTTGAGATTCATTCTACAGAAGATCATCTTTATATAAAGAAAGTAAATAAAGATGCAGAGGATGTAACTTTAAAGATGGTTCCAGTTTGCCCTAGTACAGTTAAATTGCGCTAGAGCAATTACTATTGGGATATAGTATAATGGCAGTACAGTAGATTTTGGTTCTATTAGTCTTGGTTCGAATCCAGGTATCCCAACTAACGTTTGTTTAATTCTAAACTTAATTTACTATGAAAAAGATTCATTTTAAAGCTTTAGACATGAAGTTTGTTGAAAAAGTAAAGAATGAAAAGGGCGAAGATATAACTAAAACTGTTTGGCGTAAGGTTAAATATAATCCTGCATATTTTGCTAAATAAAATTATGTTTGCCGTAATCTTCTAATTGGAATAGGAAACTTGATTCTCAGTCAAGTAATGTAAGTTCGAATCTTGCTTACGGTACACTTTTATTAAAACTAAACTATGAAAACGTTACGTAAAACAGCAGAAGAAGCATATTTAAAATATGCAAATAAAATTATTAATCGTGAAACATGGATAGATGGTTTTATATCTGGTATACAATATAAAAAAGAATATCCACAATCTATCGAGCTTTGCGGCCTGCTGTGGGATACGGAGAACCTGACAATCGGTGGTTACGAGAAGAACGGCCATCATTACTACACATGGCATGAGGCGATGGAGGCAGCAACTACGCGGGCTACCTCTACTTCTACTCGGCCAGCGTCGGCCCGCTGAACGACAGCAGTCACGCCTACGGCTTCAGCGTGCGTTGTGTACAAAACAAATAATATATATGAAAATATTTAAATATCGTCTTCCTTCAGGAAAGCACATACTTATATATAGATCTAGAGATAATAAATCCTCTGACTACTTTCAGTATGTTGAAGAGTATACCAAAAAAGATATTGAGCTACCTATTTTTAATGAAGATACTTTATTTGATACTATGCAGGGAAAACGAAC
>ULRO01049525.1_pt1 | contig 10301 bp, 9 predicted proteins | sample 1955421 | NCBI WGS metagenome assembly ULRO01 (sample SAMEA4835682, study PRJEB28245) | human gut metagenome | biome: gut microbiome; material: fecal sample | place: Denmark | collected 2008 | reverse complement strand
TTTAATTTATTTGTATCTGCTAAATCCATTGATTTATAAGATTCAATTTTTTGTACATCTGCCGTTTTAATTTCTTTTGGCTCAACTTTTACAGTATTTGTTGGAATAAAGAATAAATATGGTGCTGTAAAGATTGTCAAAACAAGTGCGATTTTAAATTCTTTTCCATTTGAAAGACGAATTGCTTTCATTGTAATCAATTTATTTAAATAATAGATTAATACAGTTGATACTATAAATGCTAATAAAGTATAAAGAAATGTGTAGATATTTGTAAATGGATTAGTTACTAGAGGTTCTGCTAACTTGGTATTAATCCAATCAAAACGTGCTAAAAATTGTGTTAATAATAAAATTAATGTACCTACTATATAGGATAAAAATGTCACAACACAAGCTGGTAAAATAATTTTACGATATGTTTCTTTTACTTTAATCACTTTTAATTTCTTAAGTGATAATAAAACAATAATACTAATAATCGCAAATAAAACAATTAAAAAAATAAATAAACCTGGTGACACTAGATAAGCCACCCATGAAGGATAATTCATAAATCCACCCCTATTCTTGAATTCATTATAACACATTTTTTAAATTGTTTCTACAAAAAAATTCTTCCCCGAAGGGAAGAACTTTGCTACATCATATCTTCTAACTTATCATTTGCTTTTTTTAATGACTTATTTACTACCTTTTCTACTTTATTCATCATTGGTTTATTATATTTTTGATATGCTGCATAAGCCCCAGCCCCCGCAGCCATACCAGTTACTAACATAGCAAGACTCATCTTTTTCATAAAATCACCCTCTTAGCTAAAAAATATGACCGTATGTAATCTCTTACATACATTGTTAGTATTCCCTATATTTTTTGTTTTAAACGCTCTTTTAGAGTAGTTTTACGAATTTGTTCTTGATTGTTTTTAATACTTTCTAAAAAGGCTTGTGGTTCACCTAATAATATCAATTTCTTTTTAGCTCTCGTAATACCTGTATATACTAATTTCCGATAAAGCATACGATGATATGACATACTAAGTGGCATAATAACGACTGGAAATTCACTTCCTTGTGATTTATGAATTGTAATTACAAAACCATGTTTAATACTATTAAAATCTTTTGGTAAATATTTTACTAATAAGCCATCATAATCGATGTATATTTCTTTTTTCTTTGATGTGCTTTCTGATTCTAATACAATTCTTTCAATTGTCCCAATATCACCATTAAAAACATTCTCATCAGGCATATTTACAAGTTGTAATACTTTATCATGTTCTCTAAAAATTACATCTCCATACGTAAATTCTCGCTTATCAATAGCAGGAGGATTAAATACTTCTTGTAACTCCTTATTTAAATTATCAATTCCATTCATACCACGATACATGGGAGCCATTACTTGTACTTGTTTTTCTGTATATCCTTTTTCTAAAATTTGTTTACAAATTCCTTTTAAATTTTTACGTAGTGACATACTAGAACACTGTAAAAAAACATAATCACTTTTTTCTTTTAAATAATTATCACTTAAATCATTATCTTTAATTTCTTGAGCAAGTGTTGTAATATAAGAATTTTCATCCTGACGATAAAGTAAATCTAATTCTACCATTGGAATCATATCACTTTCAATAAAATCTTTTAAAATTTGTCCTGGACCAACACTTGGCAATTGATTATAATCTCCTACAAAAATAATTTGAATATGATTTTCTAAACCATCTAAAAGACTGTGTAATAATGGTAGATCAATCATACTAACTTCATCGACAATAATTAATTTACCATGGTCTTTATGGAATGCATTAACACCAAATTCATTTGTTTCTTTATTCCATTTTAAAAAGCGATGAATGGTACTTGCTGGTAATAATGTTGCTTCACTCATTCTTTTGCTAGCACGTCCTGTAGGTGCTAAAAGACGTATTTCGGATTCTAACTGATCATAATTTAAATCATTTAGCTTTTGATACAATTCAATAATAGCTTTAATAATAGTTGTTTTTCCAGTCCCTGGTCCTCCAGTAATAATAAAACAATGATTGGTAAGTGCTTCTTTAATTGCTTTATTTTGTTTTTCGTTATAAGTAACACCACAACTCTCTTCATATGTTTCTATCATCTTATCTAAGTTTTTGTATTTTAACTGTGGTAAATGACATAAATAACTAATTTTATCAGCAATTTCTACTTCAGCTTGGTAAATCTCAGCTTCGTAATATTTTTCTGCTTCTTGATATATTTTTTCATCATCGATTAATTCATTTAATAAAGTAGAAAATGTATCAATATCTAATTCATTTTTTAAATAATTACAAACAGCTTGATACATTTCTTCTTGTAAAAAGTATGTATTACCAGTTTGAAAAGTCAAAGTACGAATCGTATATAAAATACAAGCACGTACTCTTCTCTCATCTAATGGATCTATATTTTGCTTTCTAGCAATTTCGTCTAATTTTATAAATGAAATATCTTCTACTTCATCCATTAATTCATATATATTATGCTCTAAATGTTCAATCGTATACGATTTATAGGTATTATAAATATTTAAAGCATCTTTCATAGAAAAGCCCAATTCCGTTAAATAAACAATCGTCTTATGACTCTCTTCGTATTTTACTAATACATCGTAAATTCTTTTTGCTTTTTTAGTAGATAATTTTGGTACTAACGACAAACAAGAAGCATCTTCTAAAATCTTTTCTAATGCTTTTTCTCCTAATACTTCAACAATTAAAGTGGCTTGTTTCTCACCAATTCCCGGAAATAAATCACTCGATAAAAAAGCAATCACACCATCTTTATCTTCTGGTTTTATTTTTTCATATTCACTTACTTGGAATTGAAAACCATATTTTGGATGGTCAATTCCTTCGCCATAAAATATATAATTATCATCTTCGTTTAATTCGTGAAAATAACCTGTAAAGGTAATCGTCTTATTGACATAATCTTTTAATCTTTCATCATTTGTTTCACGTACTTTAAAAATTCCTATGACATAACCTTTTGGGGATGAGAAAATACTACGACGATAATTTCCTTTAATGTAATATTTCATTTTCTCACCTCTTTCTTTTTATTATACCATTACAATCAAAAAAGGCATATGCCTTTATCTTGAATGTCCCATAGATTCAGCATATTCCTCTACTTGATCCATATTTAAATTACCATTTAATACATCGTATCCAAACATACCATAAAATTCATCAAATGAGATTTTTTCTTTTAATTCATCACTTAATAAATCATATCCATGATCACTTACATAACCACGATTACGCATATCTTGTTGTACTTCAGGCGCTAGTTGGTCAAACCCATTTGGTTGCTCCACATCTGTTGCATATCCAATTCCAAATAATGCTGCACCAGTAATTCCACCTGCTAATATAACATTTCTTACAGCTTTTCCAAGAGTTGCTAACTTACGTTCATTTTTTAATTTTACAACGGTATCACTATAAGATTCCATTACTTCTTGCATTGTCATCTCATCTTCGACAAGTTCTAAATTATCGACAGCATCTTTTCCTAATACAACTCTAACTTGACTGACACCACTTTGCTTTTTAGAATCTTTATTGACTTTAAACACATAAGTAATTGAACCATTTTTATTTGGAATTTCAACTGCTTTTGTCGTAGCTCTTTCATAGATCATCTCTTTAATCAAGCCAGAAATTTCGTGAAAATGTTTCATGTTATTTTTATCATGATTGACAATAAAATTTACATTATCTAAAGAACCTGGTAATGATTGAATTAAAATTTCATCTTGTTTATGTTTCATATTACACCTCTATCATCTTACTTTCATCTTACCCTCTTTCACCATATTCGTCAATCTCATTTGTCAATCTTCTGTTAATTTGGCAAACACTAATAATCTAATTTGAGGATGATTTGTACAAGTAATTAACACTAAATTATCGTCCTGATTCGTATTAATAAATGGCGAGAAATCATTCGTACGTACTTTTTTCTTATTTTGAATTACATAATGATATTTTCTATTATGAATGGTTAGCATAATCGAATCTCCTGTTTGACTTTGATGTAAATCATTAAAAACTGATGGCACACTATGTCCAGCTAGATAAATTGTATTTGATACATCTAATGTTTGATTTAAAGATACAACTTGATTTTGGGCAATAATTTCTTCGACATTTCCTTTTTTAATAATACTTTTTTTATTGGTACGGACTAATTCGATCATTCCCAAAATATTACTATTTTTTATTTTATTCTGTTCATACAATTTCATTTCTATTTGTTTTTTCTGCTCTTTTCTTGTTTCATTCTGATGAAATAAGAAAGCATAAGACATCACACTGATTAGTATAATAATTCCTATATATTTTATCCATCTCATCTTCTCTTTTCTAACACCATTCCAAAAATCAGAATACCACAACCTACTACCGTAATTCCTATAATCCATTTTTTCGTTTTTTCGATATAGTTTTCTGTATTTGGATATTTTTCCACTTGATTGGTCACTTGTAATGTTACAACTTGTTCATTATCTTGAATTGTAAATGGAATTTCTTCTGTTTTTAAAAGATATCCCTTTTTTGCTTTTACTTCTTTCCAATAATAATTTCCACTCGGTAAGTTTTCCACACGAATTGTTCCACTTCCATCTGTTGTCTTTTTATAAAGAAGTGTTCCCTCTCTATTATATAATGCGAATGTTGTATCACTTAATGGGAGTCCTTGTTCATCTTTTTTATTTAAAATAACAGTTCCTTTCTTCCATTTATTTTTAATAACCGGATCAAATTGAATCTTTAATTGATAATCAGCAGTTACAATAAATTGATATTGTTCTGAACTAGTTTGATATCCTTCTGGAGTTTTTGTTTCTTTCAAGTAATAAGTACCCGGTTTCAAATGTTGATGGATGGTTATTTTTCCTTGCTGATCACTTTTTAATTTCAATAATTCTTGGTCATTGATGTCATATAATGTAAACTCTACATTTTCTAAAGGAATCGTTTCATATTGTACTTTTCCCTTATTGATTCCAATCATCTTTTCTCCCAATTTTGTAAGTTCTAAATGAGTTTTATATTGTTCATTTTTCAACTCTATTTCTTTTTCTTCTTTTCCTTTTAAATAAAAACAATGTGTTTGCGTATCTAGTTGATATCCTTCTTGCGTTTTAATTTCTTTCAAGCAATAATTTCCAAACGGTAATTGTTTCCATATAATATTTCCTGAATCATCTGTCTGTTTTGTTGATATTAATTTCTCTCCTCGATATAATTCAAAAGTGACATTAGATAGAGGTATATTTTCTTCTCCTATTTTATGTAGTTTTATTTCTCCTGTTTCTGGTTTATTTAATAATTCATAAGTCATTATATTTTCTGTTTTATCATTAATGACAACTTCAAAATCTTCTACCTTTTGATATTGATCTGTTGTATTTAATTGATGAATTCGATATGTACCATAAGGAAGTGACACTTGAGCAATTCCTAAATCATTTGTTGCAACTAAAGTAATTTCATTGGTATCTATATTAAATATTTGAAAGGTAATAGCTGGTTCAGGAATATGTTTTTCCTGATCAATATCTTCTAAATATTTTTTTAAGATTAATGTTTTTTCTTCTGGTGTTTCATATACTGTCATACGATAGATTTTTCCATGCTCATATATTTTCACAACATATGTTGTATCATCTAACAAATAACCATAAGATGGTGTTTTTTCTTTTACGTGATAGACATCTTTAGGCAATTCTTTTGATTTAGCAACCCCATTTTCATCAGTTACTAAAGTATCTACTAACTCCCCTTTTTTATTTCTTACTTCATAAGTAGCACCTTTTAAGCTTCTTCCTTTTGGGGCTTTTCCTTTAGTTTTCTCATCTTGTTTTAATAGTTCTATTTCATAACCTTCAGTATTCCATTCTAAATGAGATTTTATTTCACTATGGATTCCAAAGGTTGCTAATGTCTGTGAATTTTCTTTTCGATAGATCATACTTGTATCGGTATTCATTAACTTATAAAGTTCCAATATATGATGACCTACTTGATATGCTTTAATTGTAATTTGATTACCAACTTTTTGTACTTCTTGATTTTCTTCCTTTAACTGATATTCAGTTAAAACTTGATTGGTATCTGTAATTGTTTTTTCTTCTCCTGATTGCAATGTAAATGTTTTGCCATCAAAAGATGGTTTGTTTTTATGTTTACTTACTAAATTTAATATTTCGTTTCTCTCATTTGCAACTAATATGACTTGTCCAGTGCGATTTAATCCTGTTGTAAATAAAATATCAGTCATACCTAACGTTTCCCAAATTAACTGTTGTGTCGCTAGATAATAATTTCTAGTTTGATGGTTTGGATATTGATATCCATAATAAGCATATAACTCCATTTTTTCTTTTTGCTCATTCGTAATATTGGCAATATCAAAATAAGGTGTAGAATCATAAATACTTGATAATATATAAATACCTGGTTCTACACAATATGCAATTTTATTGTTGGCAAAAACATAACCTTGCTTATTAGAAAACCCCTTTCCTAAAATGTTTAAATTCGTATAAGTATTTTCCATATACTCAATGCGAATATTCGTATCATTTGTTCCAGCATGACAAACTGATATCATCATAAAGAACAAAAATACACTAAATATCAATAATTTTTTCTTCATTTTTATCCCTCCTATCAATTACTTACGAGATAGAGGGAGTAAATTCCTGCAAAAAAATAATCTTTAGATAATTTTTTTCTAAAGATTATTTTCTAATAATTGACTCATTGTATTCATTTGATTTTTATGAGTATTTTCCTTTTGATCGATATACTGTCTAAAGTTTTGTTCTGTATTTGTTTCCGTATCATCTAACAGTGCTTCGATATCATCAAAATCATCTTGAATATCAAAATCATCATCACTTAAATGGATTTGTAATTCCATCATTTTTTTATAAATTTTTAATAAATCTTTTTTCTGTTTAATTTTTAACATACGTAGTTCATGACTACTAATGACATCAGTTTCATTTAATTCTGTTTGAAAGTTCTTTAATCCTTCTTTTAAAACACTGGTATCTTTATCACGATAAACAACTTCTGTTTGAATCACCGGTTTTGGAACTTCAATTACTTTTGGTTCAACAATCGGTTCTTGTTCTGTTTTCCTGTGGAAAACTTTTTCTCTATCTAAGATAAGACAAAGAGCAAATAGAATGAAAGTAATAAAGGCAGTTAAGGTTGCTAATTCTAATAAAGCAAAGACGCTTTCATTTTGATATAGTGATAAAGCATCTGATATATCTAGTTTATTTTTAGAAACTGAATATAAGAATAATAAGAAATCAGTTTCAATCAGTACAAATTGTCCAATCCATAAATTTTTAATTTTCTTCGTCCACCTAGAACAAAAGAAGATAGATAAGAAAGCAATATGACTGAGAATGATAATGATAAAATAAAGCGCTAAATCAGGAAAATAATAACCTGTTAAAAGATTTGTCATAATATAATCAAATGCAGATAACATTTCTTGATGATAAATAATCAATACAATAAGGCTAAATACACCATAAAGAATATATGCTTCTTTTTTGGTAATTGTCTTTCTTACTTTCTTACAATAATAGAAAATAAAGGCAATTAAGATAAAAAGTAATGGGAGTTTAGATGTGAAAAAAGTCTGTACAAAGATTCCCAATTTATCTAATATCGACATTTGAACCATAACTCCCACCCCCTTTTTTATCCGTTTATGAGTTCAGCGATATATATTGTTTGTGTTTTACTGTTGTTATTCGTACATGTAATTAATGTTAAAGTTGTTTTATTAAAATTACGATGAATTGCTACTTTACCTGTTTTTTTCTCTTGATAGATATTTACAATTTGATAAGTATAATTTTGTCCTTGATACTCGATTGTTATAGTATCTCCTACATTTAATTTATACAAGTCATTAAAGTATGCAATTTTTCCACGTCCTGAATGTGCTGCTAAAATAAAATTTCCTAAAGCGACATCTGGATAAGTACTTGTTGGCATAATTGCTACGTGCTTATCAACATCGTTTTCTTTTGAATTCATAGATACAAAACCTGCTTTTAAATTGATTTTAGGAATTGTAATTGTTCCTATATAATTCGCATTATCTTGATACTTTGGAACAACAACCCCATCATCATCTACTTCTGCATCTGTTTCTGTTTCATCAGCTACAGTAATTTCTGGGACATTGATTTCTTCACTTGTTTTACCTTTTTCATTCTGTTCATATAATTTAAAATTCATACCATCAAATATTTCTTGACGTTTATTCGTAATATAAGAATATGAGAAAAGGTATAAACCAAGACAACATAGGAAAAAGCCAAAGACGAGGCAATGGCTTTTTTTATTTAGAATGTTTTTTCTTAGTCGCATAAATTGTTCCAGCCCCTAATGTAAGAATTACAAATCCCATTACTGTAAGTACTGTTGAACTTTTTACAGAAGTATCAGGAACCTCTACATATGGTTGATTATACATAATTGTTTCCTGTTCAGGAGTATCTTCTGAAATTGTAATATGGATTATTTCTTTACTTAAAACATAATCAGATGGTGCACTTACCTCTTCTAATGTATATTCACCAAATGGTAAGTAATTAATCGTATATGCATCTTCTGTTGTTGTCCATTCTGCTACGACATTACCGTCTGAATCTTTTAAAACTAATTTTGCTCCAGCTAAAGGTTTTTTCGTTGTTGCATCTTGTTTAATAATTGTGATTTTTCCATAGCTTGGATAGAATGAAACTGTTGTACTAGCTGTTGTTTCTTCATCATAAGTTTCTGGTGGTGTAATTGTTTGATATGAAGAACCACCTGAGTAAGAATATAATACTTTATTCACAAATGTACCTGTGATTTTTACAGTTACTAATTCTTTATTTCCTAATTCCTCAACTGGAACACGGATATAGAACTTTTCTCCTGGATTAAATGTAGAACGTGGTTTTCCACTTTCATCATAAATAATTGCTTTTTGAGCTCCAGAAGTAATATTTACAGTATATGATTTCATATTAGAACTTCCATTTACTGTAACTAAAGATGAAACAAAGTATTTCTTATCTTCTGAAAAATTCATTTTCTGTGTTGCAGATGCACTAATACTTGCTTTTTCATCACTTGTATTACGTGCAGATAAAGCGCCATTTAATAAAGTTTCAATTCTTGGTTTTACGCTTTGTGGATCGGTTGGGTTTTGTTTATAGTATGCAGGAAGCATTCCATCTTTTCCATCTGGTACTCCAGCAATACGATCTCCATACCAATAAATGGCTACTTGGGTAATATAAGTATCTTTTGCAGCATCACCTGTGATACTTTTATTTGGATATCCGTTTTCAACTAAATATTGATAACCTTTATCCAATTTTTTGATTTTCGCAACTGTTAGACCAGTTGGATTATCTTTACCTAGCTCTAAACAGTATGCTACTCTACCATCATTTAAATAGTTTTGTGCATAATATAACCCTGGTTCTAGGTATGGTGTTGTCCATGGTGCATTTGTACTAACTTGTAATGTCGCTGGTGCTTCTTTTGCATTTGCAAACACTGGCATAATTAATAAAATAAGTGTAAATAACATCCATTTGCAAAGCTTTGAATTTCTGAATCGTTTCATAAAAAACTCCCCCTTCTTTTTGAATGGTTTCTATCCTACCACAAAATTCATTTTTTTGCAAGTTCATCTATAATTTATGTAAAAAAAATGAAAAAAGACTATGCATCTTTCCCCATTTTTCTTTGATTTATCAACGCATAAAGCAATAAAGAGACATAAGCTATATCAAAATAAATCATATTATCTAATAAAAATAATGTATTTAAACCTTCATATTGGAGATTTCCTAGCTTATTTAAGTAAACGGATACCATATTTGTATCAAAATAAGTACGTCCATAAATCAGTATAATTAATAAATTCACAAAAATAAATAAACATTGAAAACGATTATCTTCCCTTGTTTTTAACTGCAAAGTATATTCTATACATATATAACCTACAAAAAAGAGATTCAACATAAAGTAAAGATACATAGATATCATATTCGGTGGATTTGTACTATTTAAATTGGCATTTAAAATATTAGAAAAACTTACAATAAATAAAACCGTGACGATAAAAAGTGACACATTTCTCACATAATATAAAACCTTTTTCACATGGCACCTCCATCTTCTAATAAGAAATCAACAAAATGAATATGATCTTCTAATA
>ULRO01027937.1_pt1 | contig 10333 bp, 22 predicted proteins | sample 1955421 | NCBI WGS metagenome assembly ULRO01 (sample SAMEA4835682, study PRJEB28245) | human gut metagenome | biome: gut microbiome; material: fecal sample | place: Denmark | collected 2008 | reverse complement strand
TATTTTAGAGGTATAGATAAGATTCGAACTTATGTATAAGGTTTTGCAGACCTTAACCTAACCACTCGGTCACTATACCTTTGTTTTCTATTTTCTACTATATTTCTTAATGTTTTCTTCTCTATCTCTTTTAGCATCCTCTACTGAATAATTGTATCGATTATGGTATCTTGGGTAACGTAAAGGTCTATATTCATAATCAAATACCCAATCACATACATCATAATCATTAACTATTTCTTTCTCTTGGGGAATTACAAAATTAAAAGTAGGATCATCTAAACGTTTTAAAGATTCTCGAAGATATTGACGGACTCTACGTTTAATAGTACGATAGTGTGTACTATACCCTCCCGCATCTTTTACAATCGGTCGTTTATAACTTCTAGACATAAGTAGAAAATTTAAGTTAAAGTTTATTTTTGCTTAATTGCTTTATAAACTTCTTTTAACCACAAGTTATCTTTTGATCTTTGTGCTTGTAGTTGTTTTAATTTAGATATATTATCTTCTAGGCTATTTAATAATTGAGTAATTTGTTTTTCTCTAGCAAGTTTATATTCCTTATCTGCTAATTTTAATCGAGTCTGAGCTTCTGAAAGTTGGTTCTTGTAATGTTTAATAGTGCCTTTTTGAGAAGTCTGTTCTAATTGATCAAGCATAAATTGTTTGAAAGCTATTAGATCTTCAGAACTAGGATTCCAATTAGTAACTTTCATAGTCATTTTTAGAATAATTTCTTCGAACCGTTCTAATTTAATTAATTGTTCTTTACAACACTTAATTGTTTCACGTAAATCTGAGCGATAACTTTCAATAGTGAAATTTTCAGAAACCACTTCAATTAATCTTTTACAATCTTTGTTAATCATTACAAGATTATAATCATTGCTTTGAATTGTTTCTAAAAACTCTTCTTCAAAAACATTACATTTCTCACAACTAATAAAAGCACGTAAACAATTTTTAGCAAATGTTTCAAAGGAAACTTCTCCAGTATTCTGAAAAAGAATACTTGTATAACCTGTGCATTGCATCTTTTTATATTTTGATAATTAAACATCATACATAATTATATATAACGTGTGTTCCTGCTTAGACTCGAACTAAGATATTCTGATTAGAAGTCAGAGATTCTATCCCTTGAATTACAGGAACATCTGATTTTATTTATATTGATGTATGACTATTCCATCGTTTGGCCACCAAATGCTTATATTATCGTTAAAAATAGTAGTGCCTAGATCATCAGTATCCATTTTAAAATTATCAATATAAGCAATACTTTGAGATTGAAAACTACTTTTTAACTTCGCAATTTGAGTTTTGTGATTAAGAATTAAATACAACATATTATTCGGTTTTAAGTTTTTGAAATTGAACTATTTCATACATATAATCTAATTTTCCAAAGAGTTCTTTTAAGAAATATTCCTCTGTTGGATGTTTGATATTATCATAAACTTTCATTACTACTGATTCTGAATTAGTATCAGGATCTGTATTTTTAGCACAATAAGTAACAGAATAAAGTTGCATTATTTTGAAATAATTTTAGTAGCAAATAACATTAAATCAGACGTAAGAACTTTGATAATTAGATCTTTAGCTATAGGACGCATATATACTTGATATACTTTTGGATTAAATCTAACTATTTTAGAATAATCTACTTTATCGTATAAAAGAAATTTAATTCGATTTTTAGAAACTATAATTCAACTGTTAAATGTTTCAAAAGCAAAATATTTTGCTTTCCCATTTAGTCATCCTTTTTCTCCATTTCTATTTTGATATTCAATTCAATGAAATCTATCATTTAATGGTCCAGATCTTGTTTCGCCTTTAACTCCTTTTACATCAAATCCTATATTATTTCAGTACAAATCAATGTGATCAAACATATCTACTTTTTTAGAAGGATATGTAATAGTTCCTCCAAAATTATCGATTAAAATTTGAGCAAATTCTTTCTCTTTTTGCTTACCTATTTTAAGGAAATTATTCATTAGTAAGACTGAATATTAACTAAACTTGGTTCATATTTTAATAATACTTCCCTAATTCACTTTTTTGATGGATTACCTAACTTTTTTTGTATATTACCATATGTTCAATTATCACGTCTAAGAAATAAAACAATTGCTTCTTTTAAATCAATGTTAGGATACTGATTCTGAATAGGTCTGATATCTTCTTCAAATATTCCGATAGGTAAATTCATATTATTTATTCAATAAAGTTTTAAAGAAAAGTGTTATTACTTCTTTAATTTTAATATTATTTCGTTTAAGATAAACTAAATAATATATTATCATAACTAAGTTAATTATAGGTATGATACTAAAAGTTATTTCAGTAAATAAATCAAATTTAGTATAATTTTTACAATTAACATATAAATCTACTGATAATGTTATAATAAACGTAATAATAATTGTTAAAAAATATATAATTCACAACATAATATATATAAGTTTAATTAAATTTTGCGCGCTGTAGAGGTGACGATCCCCTTCTTCTGGTTTTGCTTACTACTATAGTTTTCACTACCAAAAAGTACATCTTGTTTGTAGTCTGGAGCACGTCTTCATCATATCAAAATTGACTTAGATGCTTGATTATCTGCTCTCTCGCGGCTAGAAATTATTCTATTCCGACGTCGTTACCATCAGCACTATCTGTTAAGGATTCAACGTTATCATCAAGTACATTTATAGTATTTCTACTATAAAGCTCCATTTTAAAGACCAGCGTTCTGCCAACGTAAACTACCAGCGCTATTAATTCTTGTAATTACCAATATATTCCTATATAATCTCCGTAATTATCTACTAAGTAAGAGTTAGCTTCTAATTCAGGGATTATTTGTTGGAAATCTAAATTTGAATTTTTAATAAAGATTCCAAACTTTCCTTTTGTTGCTTCAGAGATAATAATATCTTCTATTTCACCTATACTATCAATAACTACTATTTTAGTATTATTTAATGAGTTATCGGCAGCAACTTTTCTCATAATATTTGCATTTACCATAATATATAATATATATCATTTATATCATTGTATATAATTCTAAATCCAAGCTGAGTTAATTCAGGTACAAATTCAGGTTTATGATAATCTCCAAAATAGATAATTCCAAACTTTCCTTCATTTGCAGCTTTCTTAATTGCTTCAAATATATCATCCAATGTTTTAGGTTCACACATGTCATTCCATTTAGCATTATATAAAGAAGTCATCAACGCATTATATGAGTCCATTAGATCTATTTTTAATAATATTATACAATATATAACTATTTTGAGTAAAGCTAGCTAAGCTACTAATTAATAAAGGTAAATCATTTATAATAATAGAGTGTACTATCCAGAACAACATTCCAATCCAAATAGCTAAAAATGTATTAAATGATAAACCGCAAGTATCTTTTGTTTTATAAATAAAAATACATTGTGGTAAGTAGGCTAAAGTAATTATAATACAAGCAATAGTTCCAAAAAGCATTACTCAAGTAATAAATTTTCTAAAGCATTAAGAAATTTGTCAACTTTTTCATCTTGATAAAAACAGTCAAGATCTGTTCGATACATTTTATATGCAACATTAAATATAGCTTGACCATATCTAATATGCTGCGGTCGAGCATTAGCCTCAGAAATAATTTCAACTTTATTTAGTTTCATCTTCAAAAAATGTAAGAATTTCTTTAAATTGTTTATAGTTATCTTTTGAAATAATAAATTCTCCATATTTACTGCGATAGCCAAATATATATTTAATACCTATTATTACTCGTTTCCAAAATGGAAGAGAACATAAATGATATTCCAAATATATTTCTTTATCGTCTTTATTAAAATGAAGAATTAATAAGTGTTCTGAAAAATTACAAGAACATAGTATTGTAGAATATTCAGGTTGAGTCGTGTTTATATTTATTTTTGTCTATATTCAACAGTTAATACATTGTGAACAGTATCAAAAGTATCGTTATAGTAATATATAGTTATTTTATTATTTTCTTTATCAAAAACAATTGCTTTACTTTATCTGTAACCGTGTAAATGATCTGTTTATTTTCAGTATTAACAACAATTTTATCCATAAAATTAGTTTAATAAATACACAGCATCTAATAAATTTAGATCAGTAAATCCAACTTGAGGATTAACTTGAATTAATTTACTTTTTTGATAGTCAAAGAAGTCAGTTCTATCATCAATAATTATATAATCCTTATATAATTTTCCAAAACTATTCCACCAATGTTGAATTTCTGAACCTCTAGATTTATCTTCTTGAGATACATCAAACATATGTTCTGGAGTTTCATCTATAATCAATTCTATAAAATCATTATCCTTCAATAATTTTTTATAACCAGTAGAATATCTCCAATCGCTAGAAATAACTATTTTTGAATTAGTTATTCTACATAATACTTTTATACGTTCTATACAAAATGGATCTAAGTCAGATTTTAACTCATTACGAGGACAAATATACCATTCTGTATAATTCAATACCCCATCGATATCTAAGAAAACAATATTATTCATAATTTAATTATTTTAGTACTCAGGGTGGGACTCGAACCCACAATTCATAAAGAACTACATCCTAAGTGTAGCGAGTCTGCCTAATTCCTCCACCTGAGCTTTTGCGGAGAGCAATAGAATCGAACTATATACTTATTTCTAAGTACAAAACAACTTAGCAGGTTGTTCCTATCGCCATCAAGGTTTACTCTCCTTATTCTTTCCTACCCTTTTATCTATAAAAGACCTGCTGAACTTATCCGAGTTTCTATGAACCTAATCATATTCAAGGGTACAGGCAAATAAAAATTAAATACTATCTGTTACAACAGAGTCAATAGCTACACTATCAACTGAATCTACAATAATAGAATCAGTTTTAGTTGTATCTGTTACTACTTCAACTGAGTCTACAGTTGTATTTTTTACACCAGTAGTATTACAAGCTATCATTAGACTAAAGAACATGATAGCTACAATAAAAACTTTCTTCATAAACAATTAATTAGATTTATTATTGAATATTTAATTTACTAGACAACTACAAAAATACGAAAAATATTTTTAAATTAAAAGACTTACATAGATATATTATATCTAATTCGAAAAATCATCCAAAAACTTATCGTATATGTATATTTCAAAATCAGTATCTTCAAATATACGTTTAAAAATGTGTTTATAAAATTCTCTATGCATTGGATTTACTTCAATCGCAAGTTCGTGAAATAAAACTGGAGACTTTTTAAGAATATAATTCTTAACTTTATTTAAACATTGTTCAAAAGCTGAGAATTTAATTAAATATGGAAATTGTTCTGCAAAAACATTAATAACCCACCCTTTATCCCCTCCAACAAAAATAGGATGGATTTTACCCATATAAGAATCACATAATTCTAAATCTGCATTCAAAAATAATTTACGATATTCTTGATAAACTATTGGAAATTTATTTCGCACTTTTTTATCAAAAATATTTCGACAATTTACAATATTTATACGATACATTTGTTCTGCATCTAGAATAGATGTATCTTGGACAAACTTCAAAGTCATATTTTTAATGTTAACAATAATCTAGGTTTACTAACAAAAAGAGAGACTATAATTAAACTTAGACTATTGTTGATTTGAATTTTTATTAATTTTGAACTTCTGAATATGGATAACTGGAACTGCATTTATATACCAGTTAATAATTCTGCGAACAACATTGTTTGTTGTTTTGCTTCAAGTAATGTATATCCTGGATAATAAAGTCTTATATAGTCTGTATGATAATTATATTTATCGCAAATCCATACTTGAAATATCATAACCAACAATATACCAGCAAATGGCACTAGTGACAAAACAATTCCAAAAATTGCTCTATCAAGTCGAATTCCAGAATCTTCTTTCGCAAAAACAATTATAGATATAATTGCAGTATAAACCGCAATTATTTCCATTACTATTAAAATGATAACAACAAACATTATTTGTTAAGAATTAACATTTTATTATCCTGAATAATTTGAGTTTTATTTCACATACCTCTGATGTTAAATGTATATTCCTTAAAATCTTCTCCAATCGTATAACCTATAATAATTGAGTTGATATTTTTTTGCATAACTCAAGCGGTATAAATTTGGTTATCTATTTGAATATAAACATCATCGTATATTTGTATGTCTTTAATCTTTTTTAATGGATCTACAGTAATTTCATTTAATAAAAGTTCTTTTTTCTTTGGAAATAGGAGATTCAAACAATACTTTAATAATTGTTTGATCATTTTTTTCTTTTCTTATTCTTGTTATAGTCCTCGTTATCTTTAAACTTACGAGGTTTCTTTTTGTTTCTAATTTCCTCTACTTGATCACTACCTATTTGGTAATCTTTTAACCGTTTTGGCATAATTAAGAAATTAAAAAATAAAGAAGGAGATTCACTCCTTCTTTATAATTTAGATTTGAACTAAATTTAAAATTTCCTGATTCATAGCAGCTTTATACAAATCAGTAGTAGTCTTCAATTCTCCTGTAAACAGAAAGGTTAATACACTTGCAGAATATCCTCCAAAGTAGAAAGTATTTTTTACATTCCCATAAGTATCAAAGTTAACACGTGAATGTTCATCATAATAATCATTTGTAATATTCCACATAACTATTACAAAATTATCCACAAATTCTTCAGAAAATCCTGCTCAAAATAGTTTCCTGCGTGCTGCCTCAATATTAGATGCATTTAAACTAACTGGATCTAACTCTCCGTCACTAATGCATATAATTCCTGTAGGAAAATCAGATTCAGCAACTCCCTGTTTTTTAATTTTAATAAATAAATCAATAACACTCTGGAAATTAGTACTTCCATACGCTTCAGAATGATCATTAAACCACTTTTCTATTGGAGTGTTACCATACCATTTACACAATCTACAATCATTTGCAAATTCCATAAAACAGTTAGAAAAAGGTCCAGTTAAAAATTCTGAGAAATACAAAGCTAGCGCTTTTCCAATATCGTAAGAAGATACTTTAGTTCCTATAGCATGTGCAATCATTGAGATAGAAGTATCACGAACAACAATAAATTTTGTTTTAATTTCTTGATCTTTTGCTTTATTAACAAGTGTATAAAATTTCTTATTGACTAAAGCTTGTTGGTCCTTAGGAACTTCTGATAAATTACGTCTAAAAAAAGTAGTATTTGGATAAGGAGCAAATAGTTCGTGAACAAATTCAGTAGATTTTACATTATCTGTTGAATCAGCTGTAATCCATTCTGTAAACTTTTCCCGAAGATTATGATTATCAAAAAACTTAGATCTAGCAAGTACTGTTAACGCTTTGCTATGTATAGTTTCAAATCTAATTAGATCATACTTACCTTTAGAAATAAGTTGCTGCCATTCGTGAGCTGTTCCAGAAGATTTTAATCTAGCATATCGACGATAGACATCATATTTATCTTCATAGTTAAGATTTTTTGTACTTCCAAATAAACCTGTAGCTAACCACTTTGCAATTATACAATTAGCTTGCGCTTCAATAGTTTTACATTTAGATCTAGCTTTTACTTGAGGTAAATACTTCTTAACTAATTCTCTAGTAGAATCTTTAGATAAACCAAGATGAATTAATTCTTCGAACCTGTTCCAATCAAGTACACGTTTGTCCCAGCCATTGTATATAAGGTCATATCGTAGCATGAGAAATATATCTTTCCAAGAGCCTATAAATGGAATAAGATAAGCGTTTTTCCAGAATATTTCAGGAGATTTAATATGAAGCCAAATTAAACGCATAATTCCCTCATAACGCATTTCAGCTCCTTTTTGAGAGAGTTCTGTTTTGTTTACTTCTCCATCGTGTATATAATCAATTTTACGTGTAATCATACGTAAGAAGAAGATAAACTTTACAGTTTGAAGTTTATCAACTGCCCATAGCTTCTCACAATCTGAACAAATTAAACTGAAATCACGTAATTCTCTATACTTACTAATAGACCCAAATTGATCTACAAAAGGATCTCCTGTAGTACTATATGTCTTAGCTCCATTTTGAGTTAGTGTTTCTGCTGATTTTTGTAAAGCAGCGTTAACAAATCCATTAGATGTTGAAGTCTTTTCAAATAAAGAATCAAGTTTGCAGTTAAACATCTTATAAAAATTTAAATTAAAAAAATAAGCGAGTGTCGTATTAAACAACACTCGCTTTTATTATTTTAAAAATAACTACTAACGATATAAACAAAGATGATTTATATATTTTGTATTTTCTCCTAGTGCGTTTTTACAAACATCTACAGAACTATTTGAAATATATAAATAATCTATCTTTTTAATATTGTATTTTGTTGTTAGTTCAGATATTATTCTATTTATTGTAGCTCCAGATGAAATAAAATCATCGATAACTATAATAATAGGACGATACCTTGAAGATATTTTTTCTAGAAAATGATAACAATCTATAGCTTCTACTGAATGATTGTTATTATCTTCAGGTTTGCGTAATATTTGAACTCCTATATTCCATCTAAAATCAAGATAAGTATAAATATAAGTCGCAATACTACTACATAACATTGCTCCTGATAATCCTGTCCCTACTAAAATAATATCAGTATAAGGATTATTATTAACAATATTATTACTTACATCTTTAACAAAAGTTAGAGTGTCTTTTAAATCTATATGAAATACGGGATAATCAAGAAGCCACTTTCTAGTATTACTTAAATGTTCTACTTGCATACCTTTTCAACATACTTTCTTACTTGTTCATAAGCATCTGAAAGATTTTTACAATTGTCGAATTCCTTTTTAAATTTTTCCCATCTTTAGAAAATTCAACTACACTATAAAACGTTAGTTGATCAGTAAACAGACTTTTCCTAGCACAAATACGGATACTAGAAATATATGTAGGATCAATAACATTTTTATTAATTTGTCCAAATAATTGTAACATAATATACTTTGATTAGTTAAAAATAGGTTACATTAGCTATATAATTTAAAAGATTATTGCTGAAAATTTGCTGGAGTAACCTTATTAGAAGTATTAATGTATGTTTTACAAGGTTTGCCAACAGGTCCTACTTGTACCTGTATTTTTAATGTATTGCAACTTGTAAATAATAAAGTTAACAAAATAAAAATGTATTTCATATAATTTTAAATGCGGTGTATTCCAGATTCAAACTGGAGTCTCTCGATAGACAGTCGAGAAGGATAGTCCCTACCCCAATACACCAAAAATTATTAATATTCTTTAACTTCTTGATCCGTAACCCTAAAAACCTTTTGACAATCTAAACAATACATATTTTTGTAGTTACGCATTATACTGCCCATTGTATGTCCAAATATCTGCCTAATTTTTCCGTTTTGTAATAAATCGGAAAAATATATATCATCGTAATCTGACCAAATTGGGCTTCCAAATGGGTACAATCCTCCTCTACTATGACTAACAATCTTAAATAACTCAGGATTTGTTTGAAACAAGTCATTTAACTGAGTAGCAACATTTCCTTCTCTATTTTCAACACAGTTTTTATACCAATCAGAATCTACTCCAGCGTGAGTAAACAAAGTATTTTCTACTTGATATGCTATTGTGAATAAATTTTTATTATCCTGAAATAGAGTATATACATCAGATGCAAACTTAGGATTATATCTAGACCATCCAAGATTTCCAGTGCGAAAATAATAATGATAATCATGGTTCCCGACTAAAAGAACTACATTTTTTCTATCTTTAGCAAAATCAATTATTTCTTCAAAGTTAACTAAAGCATCTTCAAATGTAATTTTCTCATGCGGATAAGGATCTAAATAATCACCTAAGAATACAATTGTAGAGTCCGATTTATCATTTTCAACTATTTTCCAAAAAGTTCTTCCATGAATATCTGGTATAGCAATTATTTCCTTCATATAATATAATATTTTAGTGTGGAATTTTCAGGCAAGTGCTTTTACTAAATTAGCTTAAATTCCTAAGAAGTAAGTTACAAAATGATTAAACAAGTACTAATAATATTTTGCTGTATGTAACTTTATAAAAATTATTTCCCTTCGCCAAGCTCTTCAGCTCGGAAAGTTTTTAGATTTAACGTCGAATTTATAAACCTTTAACCAATTACAGTTTTCTATTCAAGGAAAATAATTTAATTAATTTTAGAATAACGTGGAGCTATTGAGAATCGAACTCAAATTTTTAGAACGCAAATCTAATATAATAGCCCCGAATAATATTTAATTATAAATACAGTAGTTG
>ULRO01030882.1_pt1 | contig 10387 bp, 9 predicted proteins | sample 1955421 | NCBI WGS metagenome assembly ULRO01 (sample SAMEA4835682, study PRJEB28245) | human gut metagenome | biome: gut microbiome; material: fecal sample | place: Denmark | collected 2008 | reverse complement strand
AACAGCAGCATCCGCAACGCCCAGCAGACCGCCCAGCGGACGCTGCAATATCTGCAAAACCAGTGCATCAGCTACCGCGACATCGTCGCCGCCGACCGGCTAAAGAGCCTCGTGCGGCTGACGGAGCAGGCGCAGGAGGTGGCGGAGCGTGAGGGTATGGTGGGGCAGAACCGCTCCAACGAGGAGCTGGCGCGGTACGCCCAGCGTCAGCGCGTAACCTGCGTGCTGGTGCTGGACAAGGATCTGGAGATCGAGTTCAGCTCCGGTGCGGACATGGACTGGAGCGATTACTACACCAATGAGGCGATCCGCTCCATCATGGACTACCCGGAAAAGATCTTTGCCCGCCGCCTGACCCGTGACGGCGCGGTATACGACATAGCAGCCGTGGCTCGCGTCGAAAATCCCGGCGTCGTCTTCTGCGTCCGCCTCCAGTCGAACACGATCATCGCCTCCTACCGTGCGTCCATCGAGAGCCTGCTGGCGGGCTACGAGACGCTGCTCAATGACAGGGTCTACACCTACATCACCGACGGCGAGCGCGTGGTGGGCAGCAGCGCGGCGGAGCAGTGGAACCTGCCGGTGGACGAGGTGCCCCTCATCCGTGCGCTGGAGTCCTCCCCCTCCCCGGGCAGCAAGCTGACCCAGCTCCGCACGGACGGCACGTTCTTCGGTGCACGGGAGCGATACCAGCAGTACAGCCTGTATGTGTTCCTCCCCAATGAATACGTGTTCATCCTGGGCAAGAACATGGTGATCTCCGCCTTCGGCGTGTACGCGCTGGCGGCGGTCTTGGCGACGCTGCTGGTGCTCCACACCACGCAGGACCGCAAACGGCGGGAACTGGCGTACCAGAAGCAGTTGGAAAAGGAAGTAGAGCGTGCCACAGCGGCGGACCAGGCCAAGACGCACTTCCTTCGCAGCATGAGCCACGACATACGCACACCCATCAACATCATCATGGGTATGCTGGAGATCATCGGGCGGAACCCGGAGGATGTGACGCTGGTGCAGTCCTGCCGGGAGAAGGCGCAGACCGCGGCACGCTATCTGCTGGCGTTGGTAAACGACGTGCTGACGCTGAATCGCCCGAAGCAGGAGGCGCTGGGAAAGACACCCTATTGTTTGACAAGCGAGCTGCACGAGATGCTGGGTATTTCGCACGCCCAGGCGGAGAGCGCAGGCGTTGCGCTGATGGTGATGGACCTGACGCTGGAGCATGAACGATTCACAGGCGACCCGCTGTATCTGCGGCAGATCTGCCAGAACATCATTGGCAACGCCATCAAATACAATCACCCCGGCGGATGGGTGCGCTGCAGCTTCCGCGAGTCCCGTTATGCGGACGGCGTGTGCCGGCTGGAATTTATATGCGAGGATAACGGCGCAGGTATGAGCGAGACGTTCCAGCGCCATATGTTCGAGGCGTTTGCCCAGGAAAACAGCGATAGGGGCAGCCTTTCCGGCGGCGTGGGCCTGGGCCTGGCCGTGGTGAAAAAGCTGGTGGACGAAAGAGGCGGTACCATTCAGGTGGACAGTGCACGCGGACAGGGAACGCGCTTCCGCGTGGTGCTGCCCATGATGCCCAGTGAGGCCGAACCGGAAGCCGCGCTTCCCGACGCGGCGGCCTCCATCGCCGGACGGCGCTTGCTGGTGGCGGAGGACAACGAACTGAACCGGGAGATCGCGGTGTACCTGCTGCAGGAGGCCGGCGCCATGGTGGACCAGGCCGCCGACGGCAAGGAGGCGGTGGAGATGTTCGCCGCGTCGGCGCCCGGTACCTACGACGCGGTGCTGATGGACGTGATGATGCCGGAGCTGGACGGCCTTTCCGCCACCCGCGCCATCCGCGGCATGGACAGGCCGGACGCCCGCCTGCCGATCATCGCCATGACCGCCAACCTGTTTGACGAGGACGTGGCGGCCTGCCTGGCAGCGGGCATGGACGCGCATATCCCCAAGCCGTTGGAGGCTGGGCAGATGATAAGAACGATCGCCGAGTGGCTGGAGAGGAAGAAACAATGAATTTAGAGAAGCTTTATCAAGAGATGGGCGGCGACATGGCGGACGCCGTGCGCCGGCTGGGCAGTATAGCTGCGGTGGAACGTTTCCTGCGGATGTTCGCCGGAGACGACACCTTCGCCATGCTGCAGGCGGCCATGAGTGCCGGAGACGTCCGGCGGGCGTTCCGGGCGGCGCACACGCTGAAGGGCCTGGCGGCCAACCTGGGGCTGGTGCAGCTATGGCAGGCAGCCTCAGCCCTGACGGAGGCCCTGCGCGGCAGCGATATGCAGCGCGCGTCGGCGCTGTATCCGGAGACGGCCGCGGCATACCGTGAGGCGTGCGCGGCGATCGGAGATTTAGAGACGGACGCGTAGAAAACACGGATTTTTGCGAAAAAGACTTGACGAAACGGAACGAAAGTGATACACTACAAATACAATAATGTTCTGTTGGCAAATCGGCTGAAAGGCCGAGACGCAAAGCTACGGTGTCTAAACGGCATTTGACCGCATGATCGACCGGCTGCAAGTGGGATGCGCTTCAAAGGTGCATACATTGCAGCCGGTTTTTTATTTGCCCTGCCCGGCAGGGCCCATATTGCAGTACGGGTCGCGGAGGTCTAACCCCTACCTCGGCGGCATCGAAACCCCCATCTGTCACATGGCAGATGGGGGTTTCGGCGTTGCGGAAGCGGTGCTCACGGCAAAAAAACACCCCCGGCACTGCCGGGGGTGTTCGCTTATGCCTTGCGGCCGTAGAGCGCGGTCATGCGGTCGATCCTGACAGAGAGCGCATCGCTCAGCTCGCCGGGCAGCAGCCGCCAGGTCCAGTTGCCGCCCTGGGTGCCGGGGATGTTCATGCGGTTTCCCTCGCCCAGGCCCAGATAGTCCTGCACCTGCGCCACGAACAGCTCCGCCACGCTGGACATACCGCCGCGGATAATACCCCAGTGGAAGCCCTCCTGCTCTGTCAGCGCCAGGTATTCCACCGCGTGGGCCACATCCTCCGGCGCGGCCTCCTGCCGCCACAGTGCCAGGGGGCTGTTGTCGTGGGTGCCGGTATAGCAGATGCAGTGCGGCGTATAGGCGTGGGGCAGATATCCGCTGGAATCCCGGGAGTCAAAGGCGAATTCCAGCACCTTCATACCGGGCCAGCCGGACTCGCGGAGCAGCTGCGCCACCTCTGGGGTGGGGTAGCCCAGATCCTCGGCGATGAACTCCAGCTGCGGGAACCAGCCGTTGAGCCGTTCGATCAGGTCCATGCCGGGACCGGCGATCCAGCGGCCGTTTTTGGCGGTGGGCTGACCGTAGGGCACGGCCCAGTAGTTGGCAAAGCCGCGGAAGTGGTCGATGCGGATCACATCATACAGCTTGCCGGCGCCGTCGATCCGGCGGATCCACCAGCCGAAGCCGTCGTTACGCATGGCGTCCCAGTCGTAGAGGGGGTTGCCCCACAGCTGGCCGTCGGCGGTAAAGTAATCCGGCGGGACGCCGGCCACAGCCTTGGGCACCAGATCGTCGTCCAGCTGGAAGAACTGCGGCTCAGCCCAGACGTCGGCGGAGTCCATGGCCACGTAGATGGGCAGATCGCCGATGATGCGGATGCCCTGCTGGTGGACGTAGTCGCGCAGAGCGGTCCACTGCCTGAAAAACAGAAATTGCAGATAGGTGAAGAACTGCACATCCTCTCGCAGAAGTGTGCGGTACTTGTCCAGCACGGCCTCGTTCTTACGCAGGCGAAGGTCGTCGTCGGGCCACTCCGTCCATGCCTTCATGCCGAAGTGCCGCTTGCAGGCCATGTACAGGGCGTAGTCCGGCAGCCACCGCGCATTGTCCTGCGCAAAGGCCGCTACGGCCTCCGCGTCCCGCTCCCAGCCCCGTTTGTAGGCCTTGTGCAGCAGGGTAAAGCGGCTCTCGTAGATCTTTCCGTAGTCCACATGGCGCGGGTCGCTGCCCCAGTCGGGGGCGGCGCACTCGGCGGTCGTCAGCAGTCCGTCAGCCACCAGCATATCCGGGTCGATGTAGTAGGGGTTGCCGGCGTAGGCGGAAAAACTCTGGTAGGGGGAGTCGCCATAGCTGGTGGGGCCCAGGGGGAGCATTTGCCAGTAGGACTGGCCGGCGTCTTTCAGGAAATCGGCGAAATCATAGGCCGCCTTGCCCAGGGTACCGATGCCATAGGGGGAGGGCAGGGAGGATACCGCCATTAAAATACCGCTGCTTCGTTTCATAACTCAACTTCTCTCTTGGATAGGATTTGACTTTCAGCCGGACGGTCCCGACCAAAATATACGGGGGCGGGCGATCAGCCCGCCCCCGGCGTGTTGTAAGTTTAGCCCTTGACGGCGCCTGCCGCCACGCCCTTGATGATGTGCTTCTGGCCGAGAACGTAGATGATGATGATGGGCAGGATGGTCAGGACGATGCACGCCATCATGGGACCCATCTCCACGCGGCCGAAGCCGCCGCGGAAGTATTGGATCAGAATGGGGATGGTCATGTATTTCGTGCCGTCCAGCACCAGATACGGCAGCAGGTAGTCGTTCCACACCCACATGGTTTCCAGTATGCCGACGCTGACAAGTGTAGGCTTCAGCATGGGCAGCACCACCAGAAAGAAGGTGCGGAGCGGGCCGCAGCCGTCGATCATGGCGGCCTCCTCGATCTCCAGCGGAATGGATTTCACGAAGCCGGTGAACATGAACACCGCCAGTCCTGCGCCGAAGCCAAGATAGATAATGCAGATGTTGAAGGGGGTGTTCAGCTTCGTTTTATCCGCCAGATTTGCCAGGGTGAACATGAGCATCTGGAAGGGCACCACCATGGAGAACACGAACAGGAAGTAACAGAGCTTCGTGGCCCACGTCTTTACGCGGGTGATAAACCACGCGCACATGGAGCAGCAAACCAGGATCAGCACCACAGAGGTGACGGAGATAATAAAGCTGTTGAAGAAGGCGGCAAGAAAGCCCTTGGAATGGATTGCGTTGGCATAATTACCCAGCCCGGCAAAGCCGTCGGCGGGAGGCAGCTGAAAAGCGGTGTTGGTGGAAATGGCGGAGTCCTTTTTGAAGGAGTTGATGAGCACCACCACCACGGGGTAGACCCACGCAAGACTGAGGATCGTCAGGATCACCGTCCAGAGGGTGTTGATGGCTTGAGAGCGTTTTTTCATCACTGCTGTACCTCCTTAGAGCGGGTGAACTTCAGCTGCAGGCTGGAGATGGCGATGACCAGAATGCAGAACAGCACGGCCTTCGCCTGCCCGATTCCCTTCCACATGGGGCCGGAGCGGGCGTAGAACGTCTGGTAGATGTTCATTGCCAGCATTTCCGTAGAATGGGCGGGCTCACCGGCGGTAAGAGCAAGGTTCTGGTCGAACAGCTTAAAGGAGTTGGTCAGGGTCAGGAAAAGGCAGATCGTAATGCTGGGCATCAGATTGGGCAGCTTTACCCGCCAGAAGGCCTGCCACGGAGTGGCACCGTCGATATAGGCCGCCTCGATATAGTCATTGGGAATGGATTGCAGGCCGGCAATGTATATGATCATCATGTAGCCGATCTGCTGCCAGCACATCAGGATGATCAGACCCCAATAGCCGGAGGTGGAGTCCAGAGTCAGCAGCGGCTTGCCCATCAGACTCAGTATGCAGTTCAGAAGGATCAGCCAGATATAGCCCAGCACGATGCCGCCGATGAGGTTGGGCATGAAGAACACCGTGCGGAATGGGGTGGTGCCCTTGATGCCGCGTGTCAGCAGAAGGGCAATGCCCAGCGCGATAACGTTGATGAGCACGGTGGACACCACGGTGAAGGAAGCGGTAAAGCCGAAGGCGTGTGCGAATTGCTCGTCCTGAAACGCCTTGACATAGTTGCTCAGACCCACGAACGTGGTTTTGTTGATGGTGGTGAACTTGCACAGGGACAGATACAGACCCTGAATAAACGGGATCACAAAGCCGATGAGAAAGGCAGCCAGCGTAGGCAGCAGGAAAATGGGCCAGTATCTGCGGATGTTCTTTTGCATAAGCGTGTACCTCCATATCGGTTTTGTTGAATTATCCGGCTGCCTGCGCGTCCTGTAAGCCGGGGCGCACAGGCAGCCGCTGCGCAGGAGCGCAGGGGCTGTGCGGCGGTCGGGTGAGCCTGTTTCAGCCCACCCGACCGGAAAATCACGGTGTAAAAAGGGATCAGCCGTTCAGAGCGGCTTCCTTGGCCCAGCCGTCCACGAAGGCGGTCTTGACGGCCTCCCAGTCGCCGGTACCGGCGGCATAGGCGGTCAGAGCGGAGCCAACGTCGTTCTTCCACTGCTCAGAGGGCATGGTGGTGAAGTTCCAGGACACGGGGGTCTTGCCGGCAGCGGTCAGCTCCTTGTCCACCTTGACGAACAGGTTGGGGGACTCGGCGGCCTTCTTGAAGGGGATCACGAAGCCCATGTCATTGGCAAGAGCCTGCGTGCCCTTGTCAGAGGTGACGCACCAGTACATGAAGTCCAGCGTGGCCTGGATGTCCTCAGGAGCAGCGTCCTTGTTCACGCACCAGTAGTTCTCGGTGCCGGTGCACAGACCCTGATTGGCCTCATCACCCACGCCGATGTAGATGGGGATCATGGTCATCTCGTCATCGGAGTACTTGGCGGACAGAGCGGAATACTCCCAGGAACCGTTCTGGAAGAACACGGCCTTGCCGTTCAGGAACTCGTTCTCGGAGTCGGTGCCGGTCTTGCCGGACAGATCAGCGGGAGCGCAGGTGCTGTTGTTGATGTACAGGTCAAAGATGGCCTTATAGTTGTCCAGATAGGTGCCCTTGATGGCATCGGTGCTGTTGATGCCGTCAGCCTGATACTCAAAGTAGATGGGCAGGTTGGCCAGATGGGTCTTGAAGCGCCAGTCGGAGCTGCCGTCCATACCGGCGGAGGTGAAAGCGGCGAAGCCCAGCTCGTCCTTGCGGGCGGTGATGTCCTCGGCGACCTTCTTCAGATCATCAAAGCTCTGGATGTCCTCAACGGTGTAGCCGGCCTTCTCCAGCAGAGTCTTGTTGGCGATCAGACCATAGGACTCGATCACGTAGCCGATGCCGGCAACGGCGTCGCCATCCTTCAGGGCAAAGCTGTCGCTGGTCAGCTCGCCATAGATCTGAGAATCCTTCAGATCGTAGCAGTAATCCTTCCAGCTGGCCAGACCCACGGGGCCGTTCACCTGGAACAGGGTGGGGGCGTCGGTCTTGGCGATCTCGGAGGTCAGCTTTTCCTCATAGGTGCCGGAGGCGGCGGTCAGAACAGTGACGGGCACACCGGTCTCCTCGGTGTAGGCCTTGGCCAGATCCTGCCAAGCCTGATCCTGCTCAGGCTTGAAGTTCAGATAATAGACCTTGCCGGTGGCAGTGTCGCCGCCCTCGTTGGTGTCGTCCTTCTTCTCACCGCAGGCCACCAGAGACAGGGCCATCACGAGAGCAAGAAGCATTGCAAGAAACTTCTTCATGGTAATTACTCCTTTTTTGTTTTTATTTTCACATCACAAGGATGTAAAAAACAGATTATTAGGGTACAAAAAACAAATTATTGGGATGCAGGAAACGGATCCTTAGGATACACAAAATAGATCACAAAGATATACAAAAGTATCACCTGGGCGCGGCCACGCTGCGGCCCTGGCGCAGGGTGGTGGGCAGCAGCTCACAGGCGTGGGAGCCCTTGTGCCGCACCATGTCCAGCAAAATCTCGGCGCTGCGGCGGCCCATTTCCTCCATAGGCTGGCACAGGGTAGTAAGCGGCGGCTCAATATAGGCAGACAATTCTAACCCATCTATCGCTATAACGGAACAGTCCTCGGGGATACGCCTGCCGGCGTCCATCAAAGCCCGCATGGCACCAATGGCCATAGAGTCCGCGATGGCGAAAAGTGCTGTAAAATCAACGTTTTCGGCCATTTTTTCCTGCACGGCTCTGTAGGCGTCCTTCGCGCTGAATCCGCCGGTGGAGATCACCAGTTCCGGGTCCACAGGGATGCCGTGACTCTCCAGCGCCTGCACATAGCCCTCATAGCGCAGCTGGCTGATGGACTGATCGTTGGGACGGGAGATCAGCGCGGCGATGCGCCGGTGCCCGTGGCGGTACAACTCCTCCACCGCCTGCTGTGCGGTGTCACCGTCGGCGATGGACACAGAGGAATACTCGCCCTCGATCAGCGTGCCATAGCGGTTGGAGTAGGAACAGCACACAAAGGGAACGTTCAGCATCGCCAGATCAGCGGGGGTGTAATCAAACCGACCGCCCAGGAATACGATGCCCTGCAGGCGCTTTTCGCGCTCCATGACCGCACCGCATTTGACCTCGTCGTCACAAGTACCGATCTGCTGCATGACCATTGTAAAACCGGCATCGGTGATGGTGCGTTCAATGGCGCGGATAATGTCGGTGTAGAACGGATTGGACACACCGCGGACCACCAGACCCACAGCGTCGGACTTGGTGCGTACCAGATCGCGGGCACTGTTGTTGGGAATGTAGTTGCTATTCTTGATAGCGGAAAGCACCTTACGCCGGACATCCTCACTGACATCCGGCCGGTCATTCAGCACACGGGAGACGGTACTGACGCTGACGCTGCACTGTTTTGCTATATCCTTGATCGTCATACCTGGGTGTGCCTCCTACTATACCAGATCGAAAGGAAAGAAAATCGTCAGAGGAAAGCGAAAACATTACCGGTAACGTTTCCGTTCAGCATAGTTATCCTATCAGTGTTTGCCGCAATTGTCAATTGCTTCGCTGTATTTTTGCCGAAACGCACAGAAAAGACGGTGGTTTTCTTGTGAAAATCACAAGAAAACCGCCGCCCGATTGAACGGGCGGCGGCGAAGTATCGAATGTACGGCGCAAAATGGCGGAATTACCGGCGAAGGAGGGCGCGGCGCGCCCTCCAGTCGGGCAGATAGGCTTCCACCTCGCGGTAGAAGGCGGGGGAGTGGTCGTGATGGCGAATGTGTGCCAGCTCATGGACCACCACGTATTCAATGGCGGTCTCGGGATAGGCCATCAGGTAGAGGGAGAAGCTGAGACGGTTTTTGCCGGAGCAGCTGCCGAAGCGGGTGCGGGCGGCGGTGATGGTGATACCGGCGGGCTGCACGCCCATGCGCTGGGCCCAGTGGGCCACCAGGGGCGGCAGTGTCTCTTTTGCCTGCTGCCGCCATGCGTTCGCTTGTGCCGCAGACGGCTCCGGGTGGGCGGATAGATAGGCCTGTCGTGCTGCCAGATGTTTTTCCAGCCAGCCGCGGTGACTGTCCACAAAGCGGGCGATGTCCGCATCGGTGGCCCGCAGGGGGGCGCGGACCAGGGCGGTGCCCTGCCGGGTGACCTCCAGCGCCAGGGTGCGGCGGCGGGAGCGTATCACAGTATAGTCGATCATTGGCCGTCCTCCGGGATGAAACGCGGGCCGCGGTAACCGTCGCGGTCCACGATCTCGGACCACATGGCGGCGGGGCGCACCCACAGACCGCCATTATCATACAGGGCACGGTAGACCACCAGTTCCTCCAGTGTTTCAGAGTGGCGGGCGGTGCCGATGACCTCATATTCATTACCCTTAAAGTGGCGGTAGCGGCCTGGTTTTATCGTTGTCATACTATATACTCTCCTGACAGGTAACAGTTGTGTTGACGATACGAATAGTATATACTATTGGCAGTGATTTGTAAATCGGAGGTGCAAAGATGAAAAACACCACGCTGTGCTATATCGAAAACGAACGGGGCGAATACCTGATGCTGCATCGGGTGAAGAAGCAGAACGACCTGAACCACGACAAGTGGATCGGCGTGGGCGGCAAGTGCGAGGAGGGCGAGAGCCCGGAGGAGTGCGTTTGCCGCGAGACGCTGGAGGAGACGGGGTTGATGCTGACCGACTATCGGTACCGGGGCGTCATCACCTTCGTGTCGGATATCTGGGAGGGGGAATATATGCACCTGTTTACCGCCACCGGCTGGACGGGAACGCTGCGGGAGTGCAGCGAGGGCGTGCTGGAATGGCTGCACAAGGATGCGCTGGCGGCGCTGCCCCAATGGGAGGGGGACAAGCTGTTTCTGGCGCTGATCCACGAGCCGGACACGCCGTTTTTCTCCATGAAGCTGCAATACGCGGGCGATACGCTGGTGTATGCCGCTCTGAACGGAAAGGAGCTGGCGGTATGATCCTGGTGAGCGCGTGCCTGCTGGGCTGTGCCTGTCGCTACGACGGGCAGAGCAAGCCCAACCCGCTGGCGCAGGAGCTGGCCCGGCGTGGACTGGCGGTGCCGGTGTGTCCGGAGCAGTTGGGCGGTCTGCCCACGCCCCGAAACCCCTCCGAGCGGCGGGGAGACCGGGTGGTGATGAACGATGGACGGGACGTGACGG
>ULRO01028754.1_pt1 | contig 10406 bp, 7 predicted proteins | sample 1955421 | NCBI WGS metagenome assembly ULRO01 (sample SAMEA4835682, study PRJEB28245) | human gut metagenome | biome: gut microbiome; material: fecal sample | place: Denmark | collected 2008 | reverse complement strand
TTCGCTTTTTCTTGGTTCTTGTTCAGTTTTCAAGGTGCTGCTGATGTTTGAGAGCTTTTGTAGTTTACAACGTTTTCATCGTTTTGTCAACTACTTTTTTGAAATTATTTTTTCAAATTTTTCAGTGCCGCATCACAGCGTGTTATTATTATATTAAATCTGCCTGTTAAAAGCAACCATAAATTTGATACTATTTCCAGCAATTTACAGCTAAATTTTACATAAATTTTTCTTTTGCTTATTAATCCTCATTTTTATTTTTATTTCCTTCATTTTTCGCAAAGTTTTCGTGCAAATCTTCTTTAAAAACAGTTACGGCACGCCGCTCGGCCCTGCTGTGCAGCGTAAGGCAGTAAAAATCACGCCGGGCAGCAGGGTAATTTTCCGCAATGCTTACTTCACCGGCATGCTGCGCCTGCGCGGCAATATGTTCCGATATCAGCGCGCAGCCCAAATTATTTTTAACCGCCTCTTTAACGGCAAAATTCGTATTAAAAATTACCGGCCTTCTGTTTATATTTATGTTGCTTTCGCGCACAAAGCTTTCCCACTGCTCGCGGGAGGCCGAACCTTCCTCGCGTATAATCCAGCGCATATTGCCACTGGCTTCATGCCCGGCAGCCGCAATAACAACCAGCCTGTCGCGGTAAAATGCCTCTGCGTTTATTCCGCTTTCCTGCACTTCGCCTTCAACCAGCCCCACGTCAATCTCGCCGTTTAAAAGCAGGTTTACAATATGTTTTGTGTTGCCAATTATAATTTCCGGCTCCAGTTTGCTGTATTTTTTTGTAAACCTGCCAAGATACTCCGGCAAAAAGTATTCGCCAATCGTCTGGCTTGCGCCGATGCGCAGCACACCTTCAAGTTTTTCCTGCCAGCCGCCGATAGCCGCTTTTGCATATTCAATTTCCGCGCAAATGTTCCCGGCACTTTGCAAAAGAATTTTTCCGGCAGAAGTTAAAGCCACATTTTTATGTTTTGCAGTTCTTTCTATTAAAGATGCGCCAAAAAATTCTTCCAGCTTTTTTATCTGCACACTGGCAGTTGGCTGCGATATATTGCGTTTTTGTGCCGCCCTGGTAAAATTACGGTATTCCGCAACGGCTAAAAATGTTTCAAGTTCTTCTATCATCGTTAACCTCATTATAAAATTTAATTGATTTTATTATAATAATTCATTTTACTAATTATTGTAAATCATTTATACTTTGTTTGCAACCAGTTCACGGAACGTTTTAATATTTTACATCTTATTAATGAAAGGAAGTTTAAACGCATGGATTTTATCAACAAAAATTTACGCGGAATTTTATTCTGCTTTGCGCTGGCAGTGCCTGCAACCTATCTTGGCAAACTTTTCCCGGTTGTTGGCGCACCCGTTTTTGCAATTTTATTCGGCCTTGCAGCCGCTTTTTGGAAACGGCCCGCATTTTTTCAGCCCGGCATTCAGTTTACTGCCAAAAAAATACTGCAATATTCCATCATTCTTTTAGGCTTCGGCATGAATTTATTTGAAATTTTAGCAGTCGGCTCGCAGTCTTTACTAATTATTGTTTCAACTATCGGCACGGCATTAATTACAGCTTACATTTTAAGCAGAATTATGAACATAGAGCGCGATATTGCAACGCTTGTCGGCGTGGGTTCTTCCATTTGCGGCGGCAGCGCCATTGCAGCGGCAGCGCCGGTTATTAAAGCCTCCGATAAAGACATTGCCCAGTCGATTTCCGTAATTTTTCTGTTTAATGTTGTGGCAGCCTTCCTGTTCCCCGCACTTGGCGATATGCTTGGCTTTACCGATACAGGCTTTGGCATGTGGGCAGGAACGGCCATTAACGATACCAGCAGCGTTGTTGCCGCAGGGCAAACCTGGGCCAGCGCGCACGGCAGCGATACAGCCCTAAACTACGCAACCATTGTTAAATTAACCAGAACGCTTGCAATTATACCTATCTGCCTCGGGCTTGCCTACATAACATCCAAAACCAAAAATACGGCGGCCGATGTTAAAATTACCTCTATCTTCCCCATGTTCATTCTTTACTTTGTAATGGCGGCAATTTTTAACACCCTTTCCGGTGAAAGCCTGCCGGTACTTGCCCAGCTTCCTGCGATAGGCAAATTTATGATTGCAATGGCAATGGCAGCCATAGGCCTTAACACCAACCTTGTAAGCCTTATAAAAAGCGGCGGCAAACCGATTTTGCTCGGCCTTGTATGCTGGATTTTCATTGCACTGGTAAGCATTGGCATGCAGCACGTTTTAGGAATCTGGTAAAGTTCACAAATATTACCCACAGCACCTGCAAATTTCACCAAAAATCTACTTTGCTCGGTGCTGTTTTACATTGCCGTTGTACCCTTTTAAATTAAAGTGTGGTATAATAATTAGGAATGTTTCAGCTGTTATTACAATATTTACAGAACCGAGGTTAATTTAATGGGAAACTTTTTTAAAACAGTAATCTGCGTACTTACAGCATTAATCGTGCTGGCAGGCGCTGCTTTCTGGGGCCTTGCCGGTTTGCTGCCTGCGGTAGATATTGAAGATTCGCTGCGCCCGGATGCTGCTTCGCAGTATTTTGACGATAAAGGCGAACTTATCTACACCACCGCATCCGAAGAACGCCGCATTCCCGTAAGTCTTGACAAAATGCCGAAGCACCTGCAGGAAGCTTTCATTTCTATTGAAGACGCCCGCTTTTACGAACACGGCGGCATTGATATCCGCGGCACCGCGCGCGCACTGGTAGTAACCCTTACCGGCGGCGATGTACAGGGCGGCAGCACCATTACCCAGCAGCTTGCCAAAAATGCTTTTTTAACCAACGAGCGTACCATTACCCGCAAAATTAAAGAAGCCTTTATTGCACGCCAGCTTGAAGAACGCTATACCAAAGACGAAATTTTAAACATGTACCTGAACCGCATTTATTTCGGCCAGGGCACTTACGGCGTAGAATGTGCCTCGCTTTACTACTTTGGCAAACACGTAGAAGACATTGACCTTGCCGAAGCAGCAACGCTGGCAGCCATTCCTAAAAGCCCTAACTACTTCAACCCGCTGGAAAACCCCAAAGCCAGCAAAGAACGCCAGGAACTTGTGCTTGACCAGATGGTAAAATACGGCTATATTACCCAGGCCCAGGCCGATGAAGCCAAAGCCGAAAAAATTGCCGTTCATGTAAGCGAAACGCAGGATAAAAAAGAATACCTTTCTTACTTTTTTGATTACTGCAACCAGTTTATTATTGATAAATTCGGTGCCGACGCGCTGTATAAAGGCGGGCTTAAAATTTACACCACCATTAACAGCGATATGCAGCAGGCAGCAGTTGACGCCTTGCAGTACCTGCCCAATTACTACACCGACGACAACAAACTTACCCAGCCGCAGGTAGCGCTCGTTTCGTTAGACCCTACCACTGGCTACATTAAAGCAATGATTGGCGGCCGCGCCGAAGACAAATTCAACCGCGCAATTATGGCAGTACGCCAGCCGGGTTCCAGCTTTAAGCCTTTTGTTTACCTTACCGCCATGGATAACGGCTTTACCCCTGCCAGCGTAGTTGAAGATAAGGAAACCGAATTTGCACAGGGCTGGACTCCGCAGAACTCTGACCTTAAATGGCACGGCAAAGTAAGCCTTCGCACCGCACTCACCCGCTCCATGAACGTACCTACCGTACTTGTAGCGCAGCAGGTTGGCGTGGATAAAATTCTGCAAACAGCAAAAAACCTTGGCATTACCACTTTGGTTGAAGACGGCGCATACAGCGACGCCAACCTTGCCATGGCACTCGGCGGCTTGAGCAAAGGTGTAATTCCTGTTGAAATGGCCGCAGCTTACGGCGCAATAGCCAACGGCGGCGTTTACGTTAAACCGATTGGCATTTTAAAAATTGAAGACCGCAACGGCAAAGTAATTTTTGAAAACAAAACCGAACGCCGCGAAGCAGTTGACCCGCGCGCCGCATATTTAACCGTTGACATGATGAAAGGCGTATTTGTAAACGGCACGGCAGCAGGCGCAGGCATTGGCCGCCCGGCAGCAGGCAAAACCGGTACAACCGACGACTTTAAAGACGCATGGTTTGTAGGCTTTACGCCCAACCTCTCCACCGCCGTGTGGATTGGCGACGATAACGGCCGCGCCCTTGAATATATGTACGGTTCCATGCAGCCGCTCAGCATTTGGCGCAGCTACATGGTTAACGCCGTTGCCAACCTTCCTGCGGTAGACTTTGTACGCCCCAGCGGCGTGGAAATTCCGCCCGAACCCAAAATTGAACAGGACAGCGACAAAGATAAAAAAGACAGCAAAGACGCTGATAAAGACAAAAACAAACCCGCAGCCAAAAAAGCTGCCGAAGAAGCAGCCGGAAACTCCCAGCCTGCACCCCAGAAACCAAGCATGCGCGACCGTGTGCGTGAAATTCTGGAAGGCAACGCTGCCAACAATGCCAAACCGGTTGTAAGCAACAAGCCTACACCGGCCAACTAAAAAACAAATCCCATCCGCCGCGAACGGTTCAAACGTTCATAAAACGGATGGGATTTTTTATACCCTTTTTTAATTTTTACAGCGCCTCTTTAAAAATAGAACCGCCGATAAACTCCCTAAAAATAGAATTGGTCGGTATCGCCTCATCATCCATGCCGCGCACATGGCTTAAAAGTTCAAGCAGGCGCTGCGCGCGCGTGTAAACGGCTTCGTCCGGCTGAATCAGCTTCAGCAGCGGCTCGGCATATTTTTTAAGCACGGCAAACTCGTACACCAGCGAAGTATTAAACATAATATCGGCGCTGTCCTGAAACGGAAATACATACTGTTCTTCCCCACGCCGTACATCATCCCATAATTTCAGCGTCATCAACGCATCGTGCGAACGGAACTGCGAATCGCGCACAATGCGGCGCAAAAGGCGCATATCCGTTGTATGGATGCGGTTGTAGGAATCGAGCTGCATGGGCGTTAAAGCGCTGATATAAATTTTCATTTTATTATTGGCAGGCACAGCTTCGGAAATACGCTCGTTCAGCGCGTGGATGCCTTCAACAACCAAAACATCATTTTCGCCAAGCTGAATTTCACGCCCGCGGTATTCCCTCATGCCGCTGCGGAAATTATACTTAGGCATTTTAACGCACTCCCCTGCCAAAAGGCGGCGCAAGTGGTCATTAAAAAGTTCCAAATCAACGGCGTCTACGCTTTCAAAATCGAAAGTACCGTCAGGTTTTCTCGGAGTATCGTGCCTGTCTTTAAAATAATCATCCATAGAAACAGGCACCGGGCGCAAACCGTTAACCACCATTTGTATGCTTAAACGCTGGGCAAATGTGGTTTTGCCGGAAGAAGAAGGCCCTGCAATAAGCACCAGCCGCACATCTTTATTGCTGGCGGCAATTTTATCGGCAATGCCGGCAATTTTCTTTTCGTGCAAAGCCTCTGCAACCTGAATAATGCCGTTGGCATAACCGCAGCTTATAATACGGTTCAGCTTGGCAACAGTGTTGCAGTTAATTTTTGCCGACCAATCTTGCAATTCGTGGAACATGCCGTTTAAAGCATCACTCGGCTCAAACTTATCAAGCCTGTCCATGCAGCATTTATCGGGGTAATTAATAATTATGCCGTTCTCGTAGTTTATCAGTTCAAACTGCTTTAAGTAACTGCAATCCGGCATCATGGCACCAAAAAAATACTCCATATAATCGCGCAGCTTATACACCGTAATCGTCTGCGCACCGGGAGTGTTGCCCAAAAGCTGCAAACGGTCGTCCTCATGGCGTTCCACCAGAATTTTTTCGGCTTCCGCCCTGCTGATAGTGCTGTAAACAATAGGCTCCTGCGCCGCAATAAGTTTGCGCATAAACAAATCAATATCGCGCAAATCGTATTTGCTGAGCACAATGCCGTTGGTAATATCGCAATACAAAGCGCTGCCTATCGAATTGCAAACCTCCAGCTGCACCTCGGGGCGCAGTGTTTTAATGGCATACAAAAACAAAAACAGCAGGCTGCGCACATAAACGCGGCGTCCTTCTTCCGTATCCCAGGTTATAAAATCAACAATGCCGTCGCTGTGCAAAGGCTTCTGCAAATCGGTGCCGACACCGTTAAAAATGCCTTCCACCACCGGCTGGCTGTAAAAACCGTTCAGTTCACGGCTAACCTCCAAAAGCGTAATTCCTTCCGGATATTCTTTTATAGTACCATTTGGCAAAGTAAGTTTCAGCATAGTTTTTCTCCTTTTATGCAGGCTATAATAATATTATACCGCATAAGCTGTTTTTTGCCAAAAAAGAAACCGCTACTTTTTGTTAACAATTACCGAAACCGAAGGCTGGCTCATATTAAATAAATTTGCCAAAAACAACTGCGAAACGCCTTTTTCGTAATATAAACGGCAAATTTCTTCATTGCGTTCTTTGCGGTTAACAAACGGATGAATTTCAATAACTTCACCGCCGGTTTTATAACCGTAATCGCACAAAAGCACAATTATACATTCTCCGTCAGGCTTTTGTGCTTTAATTTCCCAGCAGCGCATGCCGTTTTTGCCGCGCGGCATATAGTTAACGTATTCTGCCGTGCAGTCCGGCGCAAGCTGTTTAAATTTTGCTACATTAAAAGGTACTTTTATCATTATTTTCTCCGGTATTTATAAAATAATATCAGCTTATTTATAAAACAAAAGGGAAGCTTTGGGCTTCCCTTTTGTTATTTAACTTCGCCTTTAGCTCGTTACTAATTGGCGGGTTAATTAAAAGCTCCACTGCATACCAACGTTAATTTGGTAAGTTTCTTCGTTATCGTTGCCGAAGGACTTTTCAAAATCTATAAAGGCATAGCTATTTTTGCTCATCTTTGCTGCAAATCCAAAGCCAATGTCATACCAAGTACCTTCGTTTTCAAAAGTTTGGCTTCCGTTAAATGTATTATCTCTTACATACATATCCTGCTCACCTAAAAATTCATGCAGTACGTCTGCCTTTAAATAAACAGTATTTTGTTTTTTCGTGCCAAAATCTTTGCCAAGGCGGAAACCTGCACGCCCAATCAAGCTGTTAATGCCGTCAACACTTACTTTCGTGCCCTGGCTGGTTTCGTAATCTGCGCCGGTTACGCGCGCAAGCTGTACCTGTGCCTGCGGTTCAAAATACCAGTCATTACCCATTTCTTTTTTACGCCCATATTCAGCACTTATACTAAATACATTGTTGCTGTAATCGCCGGTAATTTTTTCTCCTGTTGATTTTGCCATAATGTCAAAATCATTTTCTAAATGTCCCCATTTTGCAACATAGTCTACATAGTGTCCTTTGTTGCCCAGCCATGTATCATACAACCACAAGCCATAACGTTTAATGTCGCCATCGCCTGCAATACCAGTATAAGATGTTTTTCCATCCATATAGTCAATTGCCATGCCTATACGCCGTTCGCCATTATCACATTCCTGCTTTTGGTCATAACCAACTTCGTACATGGTGTTCTGGCTTCTAAACTGTTCATCTTTACCAATACGGTCATGGCGCAGGCGTACCCACATGCCTTCATCTTCTTCACTGTTAATATAGCGTGCTTCACCAAGGCGTTTGTTCAAACGGTCCATATAAATGGCGTTGCTGTAATTAGCGCGGCTCATATTAATAATGGTTTTGCCAGTATCGCTTACTTCGCTTTGGCTTTTATCAATACCAACAATATAATGGTTAATTCCGCCGTTATCAAAGGTTTCATTAACAAATTTATTGCCTGGCTTATCGGTACCGTTGTCAGCTCCTTCAACAGTAACTCCGTTATAATCAAGGTTTTCTTCTGTTTCGTTCACAGTATCGTAAGGGTCGGTATCCGTTAAATAAGCTAAATTAAAAAAGCCTGCGTCACGCGTCTGCGCTTTAAAAGCACCGACATTGCCGTCAGTTGTGGCAAAACGTATGCGCTCGCCTTCTGCAATGGCATTTACGCCATCTTCATTCAACCAGTTTACAACTATCGTTTGTTCACCGGCGTGGCTTCCTAGAACATAAAGCATGTCGCCATTTTCACGGCTTTCTGCATCAAGGTTCATTTTAATGGTACCATTGCCACTTAAATTATTAACCGTAACTGATGACCGTTTGTCGCTGGTCATATCAACAGTGCCATTATTTAACGTAAGTTCCGAAACAAAGTTTTGCCCGCGCGCAGTCCACTGTGAATCGTTAAGGGTTAAATTAATTTGCCCTGCTTCTTCAACATTTACATTCTTGCCGTCTTCATCATGGAACTCGTCCGGACGGAAAACATTATCTAAAGAAGCCTAAAAATAATCATCAACGCGCCCCTCGTAATTAGCTTTATTGTTTAAAGTTATATCAATTTTACCGCTATTTCCTGCCAGTACATCGCCTTTAAAGTCAGCATAATCCACACTGTTAATAGTTATTTGCCCGCCTTTTGCATCACTGCCGCTTATGCCGCGCCCGGCAATAATATCGCCGTAAATACCAGCCGCATTCTCCAAAGTAATTTCGGAGTTGCGGTTGGCACGGATAGCCGAATTTGTACGCACGCCCTGTTTATCTGCGTGGTATTCTTCATCGCCTTGGTAATTAATAAAAGTTGCCTGTTTAAAGATAATTTCCGAAGCTTTTTCTTCATCAGAAGTAGCTGTAACAGCGTCAGAAGTAGTGTGGTTAATTGTTGCCGTACCAGCAGCAACTTCATTAGCAGAAGCAAAGGTTGCCGTACCACCATCTAATACCCTTACTTGTCCATTAATATCGTTACTATTCGCAAAAGCATTTAATGTGGCTTCACTTACATAAATATCGTCATAATATTCTGCTGTTTTTGCTTTTAAATTAGCGGTTGAACCGCTAAACAAACATACCGACCAGCCGTCATTTGCTTTAACGCTTAAATAATCTGCATTTGCATTAACTGTTCCTGATGAACTACCATAAATACCATATTTATCCCCGGCAATATCTACTTTTAAAGCCGTAGCATTAACAACAGCATTCCCTGTAGTATAAAGACCTCTGCTTTCATTACCGATATTTTTAACTTCCAGTAAATCACTGGCATTTAATTCTACTTTACTATTATTTGCATATAAACCGTAATTTTTATCAGATACTATACTGATATTTTGGGCAGATAGATCAATTTCATTAGTATTTTCATCAAAATACCCTTTTGCATAAATACCTTGTTTTTCGTTACTGTGCAATGTTATGTTACCATTGTTTGCCTGCATTAAAACCGGCGTATTACCATAAGCATATAATCCATACCCCTGTGCATCAATATTAATGTTGCCATTATCCGAAATTAACGATACTTTGCTTTCGCTGTCTTGTGCATGATAAGCCATACTATAAATACCGGCGCCACGGTATTTGCTTGCAGCTCCTCCGTCCGAACGCTGCGCATTAATAGTTATATCCCCACCGGCATGAATATCTGCCAGAGCAGCAGTACCACTTTCTTGTGTCTGCAAAGCTATGCCCATATCTACATTTTCAGCAGTAAAAGTGTCCGTTACATCAATATCGACCGTATTACTGTCACCGGCCATACTGATTGCGCCAACATTATGCCTGTCTTCCGTACGTTTATTCCCCATCCACATAGATTCAGCATCAATTTTCAAAACACCGCTGCTTTCCATGTGGATAGAAGAATCTGTATTATCCATATTAGAAGTAGACTTAATGCCGCTTTCTAAAATAACATTTCCTCCAACAACAGAAAGAGTTGCTCCTTCTTCAGCAATTAATGTTCCCCTGCCATTCTCATAACTTTTAACAACAAACTCTTTTCCTTCACCTATATGAAAAATCTCTGCTGTATCAGTATTAAAACCACCCCAATTATGCGCTAAAATTGCAGCATGATTCCCGCCGTTGCTGGCATCCAAAGTCGCGCCTTCATTAAAGTAATAGTTATGTTTTATGCCTTCTACGGAACCTTGCAAGCTGAATTTTTTACTGCCACCTGCATCATAATACAGATACTCATCATATTCTTTATCAACTACAGGCTTTTCATTTATTTCCGCATACACACTTCCCTGCATCAAGCTAAGCATTACCAACATTGCCAGCATTTGTTTCTTTTTCATTACGTCCATCCCTTTCCTATGGCTATCAGCCAAAATACAGCCGTTTTTGCAGTCATATTATTTTACCATATTTTTACCCCCCCGCAAGACATTTCCGTTTGCGTATGTCTAACTTTTACTGGTCTTGTTGTAACAGGGTTTGCTTTCGCAGGTTAGCGTTTTTTGGCAGGGTGCTGAATCGTTTTACGGTAAACGCAAACTTTTTAATATAACATAAAAATTTTTGCAAAAACAGTCTTGTTTTTTAGCCTGCGTTTTTGTTATTATAGTTTTCGCCGCTTTTTTGGG
>ULRO01017106.1_pt1 | contig 10406 bp, 12 predicted proteins | sample 1955421 | NCBI WGS metagenome assembly ULRO01 (sample SAMEA4835682, study PRJEB28245) | human gut metagenome | biome: gut microbiome; material: fecal sample | place: Denmark | collected 2008 | reverse complement strand
CGGTGAGCAGTCGGGCCACACGATCTTCCGGGAATACGCCACCACCGGCGACGGTGAGCTGACGGCTCTGCAATTCCTGCAGGCCCTGCGGCGCTCCGGAAAGCAGGCCTCCGAACTGGCATCCTGCTGCCCCCAGTATCCACAGGAGCTTATCAATGTGGCCGTATCCCACGTTCCCGGCGTCAAGGATGCGATCATGCAGGATCCCGCCCTCCGGCACGCTATCGCTCAGATGGAGCAGGAGTTGGCCGGGAAGGGACGTGTTCTGATCCGTCCCTCCGGTACGGAGGCCCTGATTCGGGTCATGGTGGAGGCGAAAACCACCGAGGTTGCCCGAAAAGTGGCGGAAGATTTAGCTGATCTCATAAAAATTCTGTCTGAAAAAATACAGTTTTGACAAATCGGCGTGGATGACTTGACAAATTCTTTAGTGAAAAGGTATAATAGACTATGACAAAGGATCAGGAATCCGGCGGCGCCCCTCTGGAACAGCTGCCGGACGAGGCGTTGTGCCGCCTTATCAGGGAGCAGGACCGTCCGGCGGAGGAGGTTCTGGCCGCCCGTTACCATCGGGTGGTTCGTTCCTGCGCCCGGCCCTATTTTCTGGCGGGCGGAGACAGCGAGGACCTGATGCAGGAGGGGATGTTCGGTCTCATCAAGGCCATGCGGGAGTATGACCCGGACCGGGATGCCTCCTTCCGAACCTTTGCCGAAACGTGTATCCGCCACCGGCTCTATTCCGTTGTGAAGGCTGCGGCGGCGGGGAAGCACGCCCCATTGAATCAATCGGTTCCCTTGAATCCCTCACTCTTTGAAGCAAATGTTTCCTTTGCACAGCCCGGTCCCGAGGATCTGCTGATCGACAGGGAGAAGGCTGTCAGCCTGCTGGAGAATGTCCGCAAGCAGCTGTCCGAATTCGAGGTCATGATTTTAGGGTTTTATCTGGACGGTCTTACCTGCCGTGAGATCGCTGCGGCCGTCGGCCGGTCCCCCAAGTCGGTGGACAACGCCGTGCAGCGCATCCGGCGCAAGGTGGCTCGGCAACTTTCATCAGGCGATATCAGCAAGCGCTGAACGCAATATATTTTTCTCAAAGAGAGGGTAACATCATGTACGAAGACAAGACTTTGGTTTGCAAGGAGTGCGGTAAGGAGTTCGTTTTCACCGCCGGTGAGCAGGAGTTCTACGCTGAGCGTGGTTTCCAGAACGAGCCTCAGCGCTGCAAGGCCTGCCGTGACGCTCGCAAGAACGCCGCCCGTGGCCCCCGTGAGTACTTCACCGCTACCTGTGCAGCCTGCGGCGGCGAGGCGAAGGTTCCCTTCGAACCCAAGACCGACCGTCCCGTGTATTGCAGCGATTGCTTCGCTAAGATGCGTGAGAACGGCTGATCAGCCAGACTGACATATGATGCGGGAGTTGCCTATGCGGCGGCTCCCGCATTTTATATGCCCAGCCCGATACGGACTCTGCATTTTCTGTGATTTTCACAGGCTGTTCATGATTTTCCTGTTGAAAAAGACGGAAACATGGGATATACTAACGATGTAAATATCAAACGGAGGTTTTGACACATGATCGAAATCAAAAAGGACACCATCATCGGTGATATTCTGGATGTTGCCCCTCAGACCGCTCCCATCTTCTTCTCCATCGGTATGCACTGCTTGGGCTGCCCCTCTTCCCGTGGCGAGACCGTGGAGGAGGCCTGCGCCGTTCACGGTGTGGACGTGGACAAGCTGCTGGAGCTGGTGAATCAGGAGGCCAACAAGGCCGCTGAGTAAAACGCAGCGAACGCATACGGTCATGGTGCCGTATGCGTTCCTTTCTGTCTGGAGGGAGGCCCCATGAAACGAATCGCATTGCAGCCAAGACTGCGCCTGCTGGCGGAGATGACGCCGCCCGGCGGCCGTCTGGCGGATATCGGCACCGACCACGGCTATTTACCAGTCTGGCTGCTGCAGGAGGGGCGCATCCCCTCTGCCATCGCCTCCGATGTGGGGGCGGAGCCGCTGGAACACGCCCGCCGCACGGCGGAGGAATACGAGACACAGGGGCTGGACTTCCGGCTCTGTGACGGCCTGTCCGGCATCGAGCCGGAGGAGACAGACACCGTGGTCATTGCCGGTATGGGCGGCGAGACCATCCGGGATATCCTCCGTGCCGCTCCATGGGCGGCAGACGGCCACCACACCCTGCTGCTGCAGCCCATGACCAAGGTGGAGCTGCTGCGGGGCTGGCTGCGGGAAAACGGATACCGCTGCACCGAGGAGCGTCTGGTGCAGGACAAGGGGAAACTGTATGTGATCCTGTCCGTCACCGGTGGCCCCTCCGGTGAGGCCTCGGATGCGGAGCGGTACGGCGGCTTCTGTCTGGAGAACGACCCTCTGTATGGCCTGTATCTGGAGCAGCAGCTGCGGCGGCTTTATCTGCGGATGGACGGCCTGCACCGGGGCGGAGACGAGAGCGAGGCGGAGCCGCTGGCGGCTCTGGCGGATATTCTGGAAGGAAAGAAGGAGGCGTGGCAGCGTGGTAACGGTCAATGATGTAACGCAGATGATGTTCCGGTGGGCTCCTCCGGAGCTGGCCATGGACTGGGATAATGTGGGTCTTCTGGTGGGCCGGGGCGACCGGGAGGTCCACCGGGTGCTGGTGGCGCTGGATGTGTCTCCGGACGTAGCGGCAGAGGCAGCAGAGACGGGGGCCGACCTGATCGTGTCCCACCACCCGGTGATGAACATCCGCTGGCACGCCCAGCAGATGCAGACGCTCCGGGCGGATACGCGGCTGGGCGGGCTGCTGACGGAGCTGGTGAAGCGGGATATCTCCGCCATATGTATGCACACCAATCTGGATGCGGCGGAGGGCGGTGTCAACGACTGTCTGGCCTGCACGCTGGGTCTGCAGGATACAAAACCGCTGAATGAGGAAAAAATCGGGCGGATCGGCACACTTTCTTGTGAAAAACCCCTTGAACAGTTCCTATCAGATGTGGTAAAATTATTAAGTTGCAATGGACTGCGATACAGAGACGGCGGCCGGCCCGTTCACAGGGTGGCCGTGGGCGGCGGAGCGTGTGGGGAATACATCCCTCAGGCCATCGCTCAGGGCTGCGACACCTTTGTGACATCCGACCTGCGGTACAATGACTTTCTGGATACGCAGGGGCTGAATCTCATCGATGCAGGACACTTCCCCACGGAGGATGTGGTGTGTCAGGAGATCGTCCGCCGGCTGCGGGAGACGTTCCCGGAGTTGGAGGTCACAAAGTCCGCCATACATGGCGACGCAGTTAAATTTTACATGAGATAAGGAGAGAACGATACTATGTCCGGACATTCCAAGTGGCACAATATCCAAAAGACCAAGGGTGCGGCTGACGCCAAGCGCTCCGCCACCTTCACCAAGATCGCCAAGGAGATCATCGTGGCCGTCAAGCAGGGCGGCAGCGGCGATCCCGCCAACAACTCCCGTCTGGCTACGGTGGTGGCCAAGGCCAAGGCCGCCAATATGCCCAACGACAACATCAAGCGTACCATCGACAAGGCACTGGGCGCCGGAAACACCGATAACTACGAGTCCGTCACCTATGAGGGCTACGGCCCCTGCGGTGTGGCCGTGATCGTGGAGGCCCTGACCGATAATCGTCAGCGCACCGCCCCGGAGATCCGCCATTACTTCGATAAGTTCGGCAAGGGCATGGGCGCTCAGGGCTGCGTATCCTGGTCCTTCGACCGCAAGGGTGTCATTGTCATCGACAATGAGGATGGCGAGCTGGATGAGGATGCCGTCATGATGGATGCGCTGGATGCCGGCGCCGAGGACTTCTCTCCCGACGGCCCCGTGTTCGAGATCACCACCGATCCCGACAGCTTCAACGATGTGGTGAAGGCGCTGGAGGCCAAGGGCTATACCTTCGCCAGCGCTGAGCTGGAGATGGTGCCGCAGACCTACGTGACCATGACCGGCGAGGATGATGTGAAGAACATGAACAAGCTCATCGATATGCTGGAGGACAACGAGGACGTGCAGAACGTGTGGCACAACTGGCAGCAGGACTAAGAAAGAGTCCTGCAAGAAAACGGCCCTTACATGAAAAAGCAGGCGGCGCTCAACTTCAGTTTGGTGCCGCCTGCTTTTGTGCATTTCACATTTTGTGTGTTCCACACCGGAAAAGGCTGAGATCCATTTGTATTCGCAGAGAGGTTACATTTTGGGAGATAACTTCCGTCACGCCGATTGAAAGCTAAATGATAGCTATGCTACACTGCGTATACACACGAACAGAAAAGGAACATAATGGAGAGAATCGAAACGGTTGAATTTACCAATATGTGCATGATCTGTGATGGCAGCCGGGTCGTCGTGATCGACCGGAAAAAGCGGGACTGGCCGGGCATCACCTTCCCCGGAGGCCATGTAGAGCCGGGAGAATCCTTTACGGATGCCGTGATTCGGGAGGTGCAGGAGGAAACCGGACTGCATATCCGTTCTCCCCAGCTCTGCGGCATCAAGGACTGGTGTGAGAATCAGTGCAGGTTTGTTGTGCTGCTTTATAAGGCAACTTGTTTTGATGGCGAACTGCGCTCCAGCCCCGAAGGCAGGGTCTGGTGGGAGGATATTGCCGATCTGCCCAAGCTTAAGCTGTCTTTGGATATGCGTGATATGCTTCGGGTTTTCACAGAAGAAGCTTTGAGCGAGTTCTTCTACTATCAGGAAGGCAGTGCGTGGAAGTATGACCTGAAGTAGTAAAACGGCGATAAAGAGCAGGGAGCTTCATGCTGTCCTACTTTGATGCATCTGTTTTACGCTAAAAGGCATCCCCCGGCGTTTACCGGGGGATGCCTTCGTATATCCGGATACGCTTTACAGAGTCTCCTTGATCTTGGCTGCGATCTGGTCGGCGGTGAGGCCGTACTCCCGCAGCACATCCTTGGCCTTGCCGGACTGGCCGAAGCAGTCGTTGATGCCGATCTTGCGGAATTTACAGTTCACCTTGCCCATGAGGACGTCCGCCACGGCGTCGCCCAGACCGCCGATGACGCTGTGTTCCTCCACCGTCACCACGTTGCCGCACTTCTGTGCGTACTTCGTGACGCAGGCGGCGTCGATGGGTTTGATGGTGTGAACGTTGATGACAGAGATATGAATGCCCTCTGCGGCCAGCAGCTCCGCCGCCTCCAGCGTCTCGCTGACCATCAGGCCACAGGCGAACACCGCAGCATCCTTACCCTCCCGGAGGACGTTGGCCTTGCCGATCTCGAAGGGATAGTCCTGCTCGAAAACAGGGGAGGCCAGCCGGGCGGTCCGCAGATAGGCGGGACCCTCCATTTGAGCCAGAGCGAAGGTGGCCTTTCGGGCCTCGTTGCCGTCGGCAGGGACGATGACAGTCATGCCGGGGATCATCCGCATAAGGCCGATATCCTCGATGGACTGGTGGCTACCGCCGTCCTCGCCCACGGACACGCCGGCGTGGGAGCAGCAGATCTTCACATTGAAACGGGGGTAGGCGATGGAGTTGCGGATCTGCTCATAGGCCCGGCCTGCGCCAAACATAGCAAAGGTGGAGCAGAAGGGAATGAGCCCCATGGTGGACAGGCCCGCCGCCACATCCATCATGTTGCACTCGGCAATGCCGCAGTCGAAGAAGCGGTCGGGATAGGCCGCCTTGAAAAATTTGGTCATGGTAGCCCCGGCCAGATCAGCATCCAGCACCACGATCTTATCGTTGGAAGCGCCCAGCTCTACCAGCGCCTTGCCGTAGGCTTCACGGGTGGCGATTTTTTCACTCATGCTCTCAGTCCTCCAATTCCTTCAAAGCCTGCTGGCGCTGCTCCTCGTTGGGAGCCTTGCCGTGCCAGCCCACCTGATCCTCCATAAAGGAAACGCCCTTACCCTTCACGGTGTGGGCCAGGATGCACTTGGGCTTGCCGGAGGCCGTGGGAGCGTCCAGCGCCGCGGCAATGGCATCCAGATCGTGACCATCGATTTCGTGGAGATCGAAGCCGAAGGCCCGCAGCTTGGCGGGCAGATCGCCCAGAGACATGACCTCGTCGTTGCGCCCGTCGATCTGCAGCCCGTTGTTGTCGATAATGACCGTCAGGTTGTCCAGCTTATAGTGGGCAGCGGACATGAATGCCTCCCAGATCTGTCCCTCCTGACACTCGCCGTCGCCCAGCAGCGTGTAGACCTTCACGTCCTGTCCCTGATGCTTGGCACCCAGTGCCATACCAACAGCGATGGAGCAGCCCTGTCCCAGAGAGCCGGTGGATGCGTCCACGCCCGGAACCTTTTTACAATCGGGATGCCCCTGCAGGATACTGTGGAGCTGGCGGAAGTTGGTGAACTCGTCCCGGCTGATGAAGCCACGCTCCGCCAGCACCGCATAATAGCAGGGGGCGGAATGGCCCTTGCTGAGAACGAAGCGATCACGGTTGGGGTCCTTGGGATTTTTGGGGTCGATACGCATCTGCCGGAAGAACAGGGTGGTCATCAGCTCTGTGGCGGACAGGGAGCCGCCGGGGGGGCCGCTGCCGGCATTGGCCGTCATGTTGATGATGTCCCGGCGCACCTGTTTGCAAATGCAGGAAAGTTCTGCCGTATTCATGGGTAACCTCCATCTCATCATATTTCTTTTAGCATATAGCATTTGGACGGTAAAGTCAATGAATCTGCGGGAAAAATCCGGCGGATCACTCGTCTATCTTGCCCTTGGGCTTTACCCGTGACAGGGGATTGGCACGGGCCGCCACCCGTAGGGCCTCGTTGTCGATGTGGGTGTAGATCTCGGTGGTGTTCAGGTGCTCATGGCCCAGCACCTCCTGCACGGCCTTGACATCCACGCCGTTTTGCAGCATCAGGGTCGCTGCCGTGTGGCGCAGCTTGTGGGAGGAGTAGTGGGTGCTGTCCAGCCCCGCCTCCAGCAGATGCCGCTTCACCAGCGCATGGACCATGGAGCGGCTGATGCGTCGGTTCTGCTGGGAGAGAAACAGGGCGTCCTCATCCCTGCCGGTGATGGGTCGCCGCACCGCCAGATACTGCTCCAGAGCCGCCTGACACGCCTCATTGAGGTAGACGATGCGGACCTTGTTGCCCTTGCCCAGCACGTGGAGGGCCTCTCCTTGAATGTCACTGCGGTTCAGGCCGATCAGCTCGGAGATTCGCAGACCGCAGTTGAGAAACAGCGTTAAAATACAGTAATCCCGCTCCCGATTAGGGCCGTCTACGCTGTCTAAAAGGGCCATGCTCTCCTCCAGTGTCAGATAGCGGGGCAGGGTCTTTTTCAGCTTGGGTGAGTCCATATCCTTCACGGGATTCTCCTCCAGCACATGGACCTTGTTGCAGAGATAGCCGTAAAAGGAGCGAATGGTAGCCAGCTTTCTGGCACGGGAGGCGGCGTTGAGTCCCTTTTCAGAGCGCTGGCTATTCTGGTGCAGCACCCGATCCCGACTGAGGTAGGTCATATAGCCGTAGATATCCGTCAGCGTCACCGAGGCGATGAGGTCCCGATCCACATCCCGGATGCTGACCTGATCCATAGGGACATCCCGCAGATCCGGGTCACGGGTCTGCTTCAGGTAGCGGAAAAAATTCCGCAGATCCAGAAAATACTCGTCCACAGTCCGCTGGGAGTGGGCCTTAATGGTCTCATGGTAGGACAGAAAGTCCAGCAGCAGCTGGGGGGCCTCCTGCCGGTAGTCGATGGGCATGGTCTCACCTCGCAAAATGGCACGGCGTCGCCGCCGCTCTGCAGCTATTATACCATGCTGCGGGGATTTTGCAAGGCGCTGGGGTTTGCATCCTCGGCATGGGTATGGTATAATCCCAGCATAGAGTACCCCGGCGGCGCATAGAGTGTGCCGGAGGGGGTGAGGGCCATGGTACTGTGGCTGCGGCACAGGCGGCTCCTGTGGAGCATTCTGGTAGCGCTGGCGACCCTGCTGCTGACACTTCTGCTGACCGGACGGCAAACCCGGCCCACTGCGGTCGGCGGAGAGATATCCGCACCGGGGACGGTCATCGTGCTGGATGCCGGACACGGCGGAGAGGACGGCGGCGCCGTGTCCCCGGATGGCGTGCCGGAGAGCGGCATCAACCTGCAGATCGTCCGAAAGGCGGAGGGGCTGTTGGTGTTTCTGGGCCGCAGTGTCCGATTGACCCGAACAGGGGAGGAGGCCATCTATTCTCCGGAGGCCCAGACCCTGCGGGAGAAGAAAGTATCGGACCTGAAGAACCGTGTGGCGCTTATCAACGCCCTGCCCCATGCGGTGCTGCTCAGCATCCATCAGAACAGTATGCCCCAGCACCCCGCCGTCCACGGGGCGCAGGTCTTCAGTAATCCACAGGAGCCTGCCGACGGGCTGGCGCAATCCATCCAGCAGGCGCTGAATCTGACAGTAAACACCGGAAACGAAAAGACCGCCAAGGCCATAGGGGACTCGGTGTACCTCATGAAGCACATCACGTGTCCGGGGGTGCTGGTGGAGTGCGGCTTCCTGTCCAACTCCCACGAGGCGCAGCTGCTCCGACAGCCGGAGCAGCAGAAACGTCTGGCGGCGGCCATTGTGGCCGGATACTTGAATTTTGGGAATCATTGACAAAGAATAAGGGGATATCCATGAAAGCGAAGACAGTTTTTTTCTGCACGGAGTGCGGCAACGAGACGCCCAAGTGGTCGGGACGCTGTCCCGCCTGTGGTGCATGGAATACCATTGTGGAGCAGACGGATAAGCCGGTGAAAAGCGGAAGAAAGTCTGTTTTTTCCACAACTGTAAAGGCAGAACGCATCACAGATCTGGGCACCTCTGACGAGATCCGCTTCCTGACGGGTATGGGGGAGCTGGACCGGGTTTTGGGGGGCGGCGCCGTCAAGGGATCACTGGTCTTGGTGGGCGGTGCGCCGGGTATTGGCAAATCTACACTGATGCTCCAGATCTGTAAAAAATTGGGAGAGTTCTCCAAGGTGCTGTACGTTTCCGGCGAGGAATCCACCCACCAGCTGAAGCTGCGGGCGCAGCGGCTCCGGGTGGAGAGCGAAAATCTGTATGTTTTGTCGGAGACGTGTTTAGGGAATGTCATGGAATGTGTCCGGGAGGAAAAACCGGATGTGCTCATCGTGGACTCCATCCAGACGCTGTATAATGAAGAGATGGATTCTCCCGCCGGTGGCGTGGGGCAGGTGAAGGACTGTACCATGGCCCTGATGCAACTGGCAAAGGGACAGGGCATTACGGTATTTGTCATCGGCCACGTCAACAAGGAGGGCTCTATCGCAGGTCCCAAGGTGTTGGAGCACATGGTGGACTGCGTGCTGTACTTCGAGGGCGATCAGCACATGACCTACCGCATCCTGCGGGCAGCCAAGAACCGTTTCGGCGCCACCAACGAGATCGGTGTCTTTGAAATGATGGACTGGGGCCTGAAGGAGGTGGAGAATCCCTCCGAAATGCTGCTGTCGGGCCGTCCCAAGGATGCACCGGGGACCTGCGTCACCTGCGCTATGGAGGGAGCCCGCCCGGTTTTGGCGGAGGTGCAGGCTCTCATCGCTCCGGCCAGCGCCGCCAATCCCCGGCGCATGAGCAACGGCTTTGACTACAACCGCTTTGCGATGCTGCTGGCGGTGCTGGAGAAGCGGGGGAATCTGAAGGTCTCCCAGTGTGATGCATACCTGAATATCATCGGCGGTCTAACGCTGGAGGAACCGGCGGCAGATCTGTCCGCTGTGGTGGCCATCGCCTCCAGCTATCTGGACAAGCCCGTTCCCAGCCATATGGCCGCCATCGGAGAGGTGGGGCTGTCTGGGGAAATACGGTCTATCAATCACATGGAGCAGCGTCTATCTGAGGTGCAGCGACTGGGTTTCACGCAGTGCATCGTCCCGGAGCACCGGGTCAAAGAGATGAAAGAACTGCCGCATCTGGAGCTTCTGCCGGTACAGAACGTGGCGCAGGCTCTCCAGCTGCTGGTACAGGGAAAGCTGATAAAGTGATGCGAGAAAAAGGAAGAGGGCATATGGACAGGTGTTCGTAAAACAGGTTTAGACCGAAATTACGAAATGAGCATCTGTCAGGCAGGATTGGACAACGAAAAGCCGCTATATTCAGGTTTTCACTGAATATAGCGGTTTTTTCTTATTTGCGTTTCTTTTTGCTCTTTCCCATGCGGTAGCTGCGGTCATAGTGTCGGGGCGATGCTGCTCTCGAATGTCACGGAGGATACCTTTCAGGTCATCTGCAATCAAGCTTCCGAAATACTCATCCTCTCGGATTTGTGCCACTTCCAGCGTCCGCAGATGCAGATCATTTTCATTCAAAAGCGAAGGCTTTTGTGGGAAGAGGAGGAGCAGCGAAATGAGCGAGATTTCGTGTTTTACACTGAAGCGAGCGATATGCAGCTTGTGACGACGAAGT
>ULRO01061691.1_pt1 | contig 10446 bp, 10 predicted proteins | sample 1955421 | NCBI WGS metagenome assembly ULRO01 (sample SAMEA4835682, study PRJEB28245) | human gut metagenome | biome: gut microbiome; material: fecal sample | place: Denmark | collected 2008 | reverse complement strand
ATCTGCCGCCGGAGGAGATCGCGGACGAAATGCTGGCAATCTTAAGTGACCGCAATCGTATTATGCAGAAGAAAGAACTGGAAAGTAATAATGTGGAATGGAACCGTATTCTGATGCAGGGACTTGGGATTGATACAGAGGAGGATGACGATGGCGACATGGAAGATCCGACAGATTTTTGACGGAGATTACGGCTGTGAGGATTGCTTACCCGGACAGGACCCGAAGGTATTGGTGACTCTTGTGGATGAATCCGGAGTTGAAAAATATGTCTCGGTGGAGGATAATTGGCTTACGGAACGGGGACTTACAGAGGGTTCCCTGTGGCCGGAAGATTTGACAATACAGAAATGACAGAGAGGTACTCAACATGGAACACATTACAAGAGACGAAGCATTCACTCTCTTAAAAAAATACAATCAGGACCCTTTTCATATCCAGCATGCCCTGACCGTGGAAGCGGTGATGAAATGGTATGCAAAAGAGCTGGGATATGGAGAGGATGCGGAATACTGGGGCATTGTGGGACTGCTTCATGATATTGATTTTGAGTTATACCCGGAAGAGCATTGCCTGAAGGCTCCCGAGATGCTCAGAGAAGCCGGCGTGGGAGAGGATATCATTCATGGGGTAGTATCTCATGGTTACGGCATCACAGTAGGCTGTGGAGCGACGATCGATGTGGCACCGGAACATGAGATGGAGAAGGTGCTTTTCGCAGCGGACGAACTGACCGGACTGATCTGGGCAGCAGCGCTGATGCGTCCTTCCAAGAGTACAAAAGATATGGAATTAAAATCCCTGAAGAAGAAATACAAGAGCAAAGGCTTCGCCGCCGGCTGCTCCCGTGAGGTCATCGAGCGTGGGGCTGAGCAGTTGGGGTGGGATCTGGAAAAACTTCTGACCATGACGCTGCAAGCCATGGCGGATACTGAGGACGAGATCAAAGCGGAGATGGAACAGGAAGAGAACTGATTCCTGCATTAAAACAGAATAAGAAATCCACAAAATGCCACGGACAGAGATCTGTGGCATTTTTATGCAAATCTGGAGATCAGACTATGTAAAGTTTGACTGAAACAGGAGAACCTCCAATACGCTACACTGGGTACATGAGAGATGCCAATACCGAAGTGGACCGGGGAGGGGGCGAAGAATACGAAAGAGGTTAAAATCTTATTCCATTGCTTTTTTTATACAAAAGAGTTAATATAGTTTCAGTTATTAACAAAATATGAGGAGGTACAAAATGGGTTTTTTTGATGATTTTGGGAAAAAGATTTCTTCAGCAGGGCAGGAGGCTATTGCCAAGACAAAGGAACTGGCGGATATAGCTAAAATCAATTCCAGTATTTCAGATGAGGAAAATAAGATAAAAACAGCTTATTCTGAAATTGGAAAAAAGTATTTCGAAAATCATTCTGAAGATTCGGAAGAAGATTACGAAGCGCAGATTGCAGTTATTAAAGAGGCAATGGAGAAGATCAAGGCTTATGAACAGCAGATCGTTGAAATTAAGGGTGTAGTTAAGTGCCCTAACTGTGGCGCAGAGAATTCCAAGACAGCTGCTTTCTGTGCTACCTGTGGTACTGCGCTGCCGGTACCGGTGACGGAATCTGTGGAAGCCACGGAACAGAATGTGGTGGAGAAGAAATGTCCCAATTGTGGTGAAGTAATCAACGACGGCGCAGCTTTCTGTGCAAAGTGCGGTACCAAAATAGAGGAGGAACAGTAAAATGGAGAAGACAAAATTAGGAGTTTCCGTTGGGATTTTTGGTGCATTTTTATATGTGGCAGCATTATTCGGAGGATATATAGCAATTACCCTGTTGGCAGGATATGTGCTTCTCATGGAATCCAATGAATGGCTTAAGAAGACCGCAGTGAAAGCAGTTGCAACACTGGCATGTTTCAGCTTCCTGTCTCTTTTAATTGGTCTGATTCCGGATGCTGTGGAGGTGGTTACCGGCGTTTTCAATGTATTCTTTAATTTCTTTGGCAAAAGTATTTATCCTTCAGTAATTAATACCATTTTTAGTGTGATTTCTCAGATAATCAGCTTTCTGAAAGATTTAGTATTTGCTGCACTTATCTATAAAGCGTTAAACCAGGGAACTGTAAAGCTGCCTGTAATTGATAAGTTAATAGATAAGTACATTTAAGATACAGTCAAAATGGATATAGACCGGCCTCTGGCTGGTCTATATGTATATCCGGGAGAGTGAAAATTGAAAATGAAACAAATGAAAAAATGGCTCTTACTTAATATAGGTATGATACTTATGTTAAGTATGGCCGGCTGCGGTAAAAAACAGGATGAAGTAGTAGTGTATACAGCAGTTGACCAGGTATATGCAGATGAGATATTCGAAATGTTTGAAGAAGAGACCGGTATTACAGTAAAGGCGGTTTATGATACGGAATCCAATAAAACCACAGGATTGACCAACCGGATCATTGCAGAAGCGGAGAAACCGGTGTGTGACGTATTCTGGAATAATGAGTTTATTCAAACGATTGATCTGGAGAAAAAAGGAATGCTGCAAGCCTATGTTCCGGCAGAGGCAGATACGATTCCGGAATATTATAAAGCTGCAGACGGAACCTGGACGGCTATGGGAGGACGGGCAAGAGTATTTCTGGTCAATACGGACTTATTGACAGAACAGGAATATCCCGATAGTATTTATGATTTTGCGAATGATAAATATGAAGGAAGCCAATTAGCAATAGCATACCCTATGTTTGGAACGACCAGAACTATGGCGGCGGCAATCTATGCACAATTAGGAGAAGCACAGGCGAGAGAATATTTTCAAAGTATTGCTGACAAAGGGGTACAGGTAGTGGATGGAAACTCTGTGACCAAAGATATGGCAGCCACAGGACAGGTGGCAATCGGGTTCACAGATACGGATGATGCCAAAGAAGCAATAGAAGACGGAGCACTGGTGGTAATGGTATTCCCGGATCAGGATGAAGAAGGAATGGGCACATTGATGACACCCAGCACTGCCGCTATTATTAAGGGAGCACCGGATCAAAAAAACGCAGAAGCATTTATGGACTTTGTTCTATCTGAGAAAGTAGAGAGAAAGCTGGTAGACATGGGATTCTTTGATGTAAGCTGCAGAGATGCTGTGTCAGATAGTGGCATTAAAGGAATGAATCTTAATCTCGAAGATATTTACGAGTATCTGGATATCGCAAGCAAAGATATGGAGACTATTTTTAGCAGAGCGCAATAAATAAGAGCTTCACGAGGGAGCAACGCATGAGAGATTGTAAAAGTTTTTTTAAGGGAATGAGTATACTTCCATACATCATCATGGTATGGCTCCCTCTCTTTTTTGCATGGAGGGAGACTGTTGAACAGATCAGGCTGCCGGATGCCAGACAGATAGGTCTTTTGCTAAACAGCGTAAAACTCGGAGGACTTGCTGCACTCCTGACCTGTGTATTAGGAGGTCTGGCTGCCAATTACATTCATAAGGGATGGTTGTCAGACAGATGGTACAGATATTTTTTCGTTTTGCTGATGCCTGTGCCATATTATATCTATGCATTATCGTGGATGTATCTGATCAGAGTGTTATCTTTCATCCGTCCCGGCATTTTAAAATATTCAGCACAAGGCTTTGGAGCCTGCCTTTTCGTGGAAACCATGACATACCTTCCTATTACCACATTATTGATTCTTTCTGCTCTTGAGATGTGCAACAGGCAGTCTGAAGAAATGGCAATGGTATATCAGAAGTCTTCTAAGGTATTGTGGAAAAATATACTCCCTGAAATTCTGCCATATATTGTAGCGGCATTTGCAGCAGTATTTATACTATCGGTAACAGATTTCTCCGTGCCGTCCATGTTTCAATATAATACCTATGTACTGGATTTATATTCTATATATGGAAGGACAGGCAGCAGTGCAAATGCGTATGCAATGTCATTTCCCCTGTTGATCCTGCTACTTTTGCCATTAGCATTTGTGCAACAGACAATCAGAAAATTGAATAAACCGCAGAGAAGTGAAAGCTTTGTGAAATGTAAATATCCTGTGTGGTTACAAGGAATTATGAATGTTTCGTTTGGACTTCTGGTCTGTCAGGTACTGCTTCCGGTAATAACTTTTACAATTACATCCGAAGGAATGCAGAATATTTGGAAATCATTTGATATGATTTATGAGCAGGCAGGTGTGACATTGATCATAGCTTCTCTGGCAGCTCTTATAGCAGTCCTTTGTGTGATACCTGCAGCCGTTTTTCTGGCAAACTGCGAAAATGGACTGATCTGGATGATCATGTTGGGAAGTATGGCAATACCGGGATCGCTGCAGGCGATGGGACTATTAAATGTTGTCAACGGTTCCTGGGCTCATTGGCTGAGCACATCATTACTTATGCCGGCACTGGGGTGTGCAATACATTATATGCCGATTGCTCTTATCATTTTAGTGAGTACGATGAAGCGCATAGATAGAAAAAGTATTGAATTAGCGGTTTTATATGAACAAAATCGGTATGAAAAAACGCTTTTGGAACTGGGGATGCTTTTGCCGGGAATATTGAGCTCATTTCTATTAGTTTTCTTTTTGTCCTTTGGTGAAGAGGGAATCATGCTTGTGCTGATGCCGCCCGGAGCAGAGACTGTTTCGGTAAAGATATATAATTATCTGCATTATGGCGCATCGGAATATGTGTCGGGATTTTGCCTGTGGGTAACGCTGTTTCTGTTTTTGCTGGAAGTGATTCCGGTGTGTGTGATAAGAAAAAGATATGGGGGACACCATGCAAAAAGCGATTGAAGTGACGAATTTATGTAAGCAGTATTCACAGGAAGTACTTAAAAATTTTTCGCTTTCTGTAAATGAAGGAGAAATGGTGGTGCTTTTGGGAGAAAGCGGATGCGGGAAAAGTACCTTTATCAGAATTCTGGCAGGACTGGAGAATGCGGATAGCGGAAGTGTCTGCCTCAATGGTATTTTCATGGATGATCGGACTCCTCCCAATAAAAGAAATATTGCATTGGTATATCAGGAGCCGGTATTGTGGAATCATATGCCGGTGTGGAAAAATATCGCATATGGAATGGCAAAAAAGATAAAAACGTAATTTATGAACTGATGAATGCCTTGGAAATCGGCGGATTGGAAAAGAGATTTCCGGAAGAAATATCCGGTGGACAGGCCAAAAGAGTTGCACTGGCCAGAGCATTAGCAGCAGATAAGGGAATCTTGCTATTAGACGAGCCTTTGTCCAATATTGATGAAAAGACAAAACTGAAAAATCTGGAGTATCTGGTCCAAAACTATAAGGACAGGAAAACGATATTGTATGTAACACACAGTAAGATGGAAGCAGATTTTCTGAGGTGTCGACAGATCAGAATGGATGTGAGAGATGAAAATGCGGCGAAGACGTTTTCTTACATATAGTTTATATTTCCTGTTTGCTTTATTTATCCTATTGGCATTTATTATTTCCCGAAAAATTGTGGAAAACCGGGATGAGAATGTTCCTTGGAGGGAAGATTTTACAATCCTGAAATCCGGCGAAGAAATTTCAGCACTCTATTATGATGGTGAGAATGTATGGGTAGGGTGCAACGATGGTGTATATGTATATAATGCGGATACAAGAGAAGAAATAAAATATTATGGAGGACTAAACCTTATCTATTCTGCCGGAATAACAAAAAGTTCTGATGGAACCGTGTGGATCGGACAGGAAGATGGCTTGACAGGGCTTCAGGAGAATGGAGACGGTGACAGACTGGAATTTAGTTATCCGGATATTCCCAAAGGCCGCGTGAATACTGTGGAATGGGATGGAGAAAGACTCTGGATCGGAACTTACCATGGCGCTGCAAGCTTAATACGAAGTCCGTCGGGATGGAAGGTAGAAAGTATATATAACTCCTCTAACGGATTATGCAGTGATTCTGTCAATGTAATAAAGAGCACGGGGCACAGCCTGTGGTTCGCATCCTATCTGGATCATAAAAACGGAGGAATTAGTATTTGGGATAATGACGGCACTCATTTTATTACTGTCGCAGACGGACTTCCCCATGCATATGTTACCTCACTGCAATATCTCGGAGATGAAAAAATGCTGGTTGGAACCGGATACATGGATGATGGTGGACTGGCACTTGTCCAAAAGATAAACGGAGAATACAAAATTACAGCTACATTTTTCAGTGAGAACGGGGTTCCGGGAGAAAAAGTAAGACAGCTTTTTCTGGATGAGGATGGTTATCTGTGGATCACGACGGAATATGATGGGGTTCTCATACTTAACTATGCAGAGGATGGTCTGCAGTCAGAACTTCAGGGATTGTATTTAAAAGAAGAGAATGGTTTGTCGGATAATGAAATAAAGTGTCTGATAAAGGTAAAAGATAGTTATTGGCTTGGAGGAAAGTACGGTCTTACGATCGTACCCCAAAATATTGTGGAGTAGGTAAACATTATGAAAAAGGAAAAACCGGCAGTAATAAATGAATTATCTTTAAACGAATTTATTTTAGTATTTAAGTATTTTATGAGAAAAACCAATTGTGCGCATGTCACGGGCTTTGTGAATGCACCGTTACTTTATGCAAAACCGAATGAGACAGAGCTGGAACAACTTATCAATCTGGCTATAAAACATGGGATACTGGTTCGAAACGGCAATGAAACCAATATCAATGGGGTTGTATATACATTTATAAATGCATGGTCGCAAAGTTCAAATATTGTTACGATAAAAAAGGCGTCTTATTCGGATCAGAAGGGAATATTTGTTACCAAATTGGATGGAATGTATCTTGCTATGCTGCAGGATGCGGTAAAAGACAGGGCTGTTTTAGTGGCAGATTCGGATATCGGAATTGTTTATGATTACTTTAGCAGCGAAATAGAGAAAAAAGAAACAAATAAGCAATTTAAATTGAAGAATGTCAATAAGATTTTTTCAGAACAAGGGCGTAGTATTCATTTGGAAGTGGAACCTGTGAACCGGGTTTTTCTGCAGTGCATTGATAATATAAGCGGTAAAAAATATGAAGCAGATGAATTGATCCATATTGGAAAAAGACAGCTTGAAGAGATATCCTTAGATGATCATCACAGTGTAATTCATATTGAAAAATATAGCAATGATCAACTGAAGGAAGTAATCGTAAGATATATCGATAGTCATTGTCGTGCCAATAAAGAGCATGACAATAAGCCGGAAACAAAAGATGGAAAAATAGAGGATCCAGAATACTACACGCGACTGAGCTTTTTGAAATTGACAAGAAATGAAACATTTCCCAAAGGATTGTTCGGTTTCATAAAAATGATGTTTGTCAATTTTTTCAAGAGCTTTACCAACTGGAAAAATATACTGAAAAGAGTCGGCTTATGTGTATTGATGTCTGTTCTTACACTTATATGGAATCTTTATGCATTATGTTACCTGAATGATACATTTAACATTAATATAAGAGCTGTTTTTGGAAAGGCTACGGCCTATTTGCTGGCGGGTGTTGCACAGACTTCATCCGTGACAGGAATGCCGACATTTGCCGGAACAGTTAACACGGTTACGATTACGGCATTATTGTATTACCTGTTGGCAATTGCTTTAAGAACGATTGTCGGTGACATAGTTTCCGGAAAAGTCAAAACAAATATATCGCATGTATTTTCTTTTGGGAAGAACATCAAGCATTACACAGCTGCCGTTCCGAGAGGGATGAGTTATTATGTATGGACAGGTCTGGCAATAGCATCCGTTTTGAACATGGCGGTATTCAATCCGTTTACTGTTTTTTTACTTGCTGTCATGATTTTGTTCTCCTGTATGAAATGCGAAGATGGTGCAATAGCCCCATTTCTGATGATATTTCATTCAAGTACCCGGTATAAAAAGGTGATGAGCGGTAAAAGCCGGGCTCCGTTATTTGGAGAATATCAACTCAGACTATTTGGTATCGGTATAGGATTGATTTTGTGTTCCATTCTTAATGCGATACTCTGGTTTGTGCTGGATTTTAATTTCTGGGTCAGATTAACAATATCGATTGTTGTTATCCTTCTGTCCTTTATCAAGCTTGGAATTATTAAGGTGAATAAACCAACCGTGGCAGCAATCTTTGTATTATCTGTCATTTCTGTACAGATAGTAATGGTTATGACGGCTTCACCATTGATTGCATTTGCTGATGATGGCGGTTGGACCGAGTCAGGCAGCACGCTGTCGGGACTTATGCAAAACTATGGTTGGCAGACTGTTCTGGGATTCTCTCTTACTTTAGCAGCGGCTGTAGCTGTAGGCTGTCTGACATTTGGACTTGGTACGGCAGTCGTAGCCGCCGCAGCAGCAACCAGCTTTGGAGCGGCAGCGCTTGGAGCAACCTTCACGGAAACCGGTAGAAAGGCGGCATACGATTTTATATGGGGAAATTATAGTCCATATGGAGGCGATTCTAAACTTGCTGCGGTTTTAAACCTGGGAGTTTCTCTGGTACCGGGATTTGGCGATGCGTTTGGTGTTGTCACAGGAATTAGAGATTGCTCGTATGATATCAAGGAAGGAGACTGGGGAGCACTTGCCCTGGATGGATTTGGACTTGCATTGGATACACATGGTCTTATTGGCGAGGCTGGAGATGTATTGAAGCACACAGATGATTTGGCATTTGTTGCAAAAACCTCTGGGAAAAATGCAGATGAAGTAGTAAGTGCAACAGCTAAAAAATCAAAAAGCTTTATAGATGAAGACCGGTTACAAGCGACAAAGGAAGCAATTTCTAATGTCAAAAAGGCAGATCCGATCAAGGCCAATGAAGAAGCTACAGAGGCATTGCGGCAAATAGGGAAAGATTCTGGGTATTCCGAGGAGGTTATTGATAAATATATTTCCAGATTAGAATCCGACAAACAGTATGATATTACGAAAGAGGCAAGAGATGCCTGGGGCAATGGCTGGGATAACTTAAGTTCTGACGAACAGCAGATGCTCAAAGATATTGTTAGTGATAAAGATGTAACTGCGCTCAAATTAACAGAAAATAAATTAAATGGAATAGATACAATTACTGAATACAAGCGTAGATATGACGAAGGACTGTTTGATACCGATAAATATAGCCTGGATGATATTCTTGAATTAAAATTATCAAAATCTGCAGGTACTAAGGTATATGCAGGTATAGAACATAGTGAGTTATTGCCAAGAGCAGATGAATTTATTAGCGATGATGCGATAGTTCAATATGTTAAAAGTCTTTGCCCTGATAATGAGCATTTACTAAAATGTACAAATCTGCAGGAAGTTGCTGATGAACTAAGCAGAAATCCAGTGGAATTGAAACTTGTGACATTTCAAAATGCTGAAGTAAATGGAGCAAATATTCTTAGCTTTGGAGGAAACTTTGGAGATGTTAATACAAGCTTAGAATCAGGTGGCGGCATTTTCTCGGTACCAATTAGCAAATTAAGTGAGTATGCAGATAAATATGGTGATATTTGTTCATATGAAGGTGGGGTATTTAAGATATCGGATTATGAAAGATTCGGACAGGAAGTGTTATCCGGTGTGCCATTAAATTCAGCAGATGGTGCATATATGATTACTACAAAAGTTCCATTAAACGGAACAAATATTTCCATGCCCTCTGTCAATAGCTGGAGTGCTTACATGGATCAATTTGTGTCTGGCGGAAGACTATTAAGTGGTGAAGTTGAAGTGACACAAAAGCCTTTACATGATATAATCAGTGATGCTGTATCAAGTGGATCGAATGAATTGTCAGGTATAAGTGACGGTGTTGGTTACACAATATCTATTATGAGATAGGAGAAAAGCAAATGGGAACCGTATATGATAAATTAGTGGATCAGGCGGAAGCAATGGTGAATATTATCAATAAAAAATATGTTGCAGGTAATAGAATGGCATATTTAGCGTTGCTTTCAGGTGTTGGCAGCTGCCGTATTGAAAGCTATCCCGGTGCCGGTCATAATTACCAGGCAGTCGTGGATGCGATTCATAATTGCTATGCAAGAGATAATACATCAGGGATTGATACGGGCTATCGAGATGGTCTGTACGCTATGATCAAGGTAGCCGGTAGTTTTTCGGCATTGCAAACCTTGATGAATATTCTATTTTACCAACTCAAGAAGGAAAAAGAGGGGAAGGCACAATTTAAGATAGATATTCAGGAGGTAATGAGTAAGGTTAATTTGCTGATTAGTGAAAATCGTGTTTCTTATGAAAAAGAATATATTTCGTTTGATAGCTGGCTGGAAAGAAACAGTAAATTCGCTTATGAAAACTATGGCATAAAATTAGGAAAAGAAGCTTTTGGTTGATATTGTGATACTTTCCGCTTATAATAAAAATTTGTAACAGTGTAACTTAAAATTGAGGTTTTCAATGAATATAGTAGTAGACGGATATAAT
>ULRO01016144.1_pt1 | contig 10463 bp, 6 predicted proteins | sample 1955421 | NCBI WGS metagenome assembly ULRO01 (sample SAMEA4835682, study PRJEB28245) | human gut metagenome | biome: gut microbiome; material: fecal sample | place: Denmark | collected 2008 | reverse complement strand
AATTATTTTTAAACTTTATATTTATGATTGAGTTACAACTTCCTTCATTTATCGCGTTTAATCTGCTCAATAGCAGAATGCGTAAATTTTTCGCTGAGCAAAGTAATAAATGGAATGAAAATGGGCCGTGGCGTTTTCCGTCTGTTTGCTATACGCTGGAACATAAACTGGCGTTTATGGAGCGGGAACACTACCTGACCGGACATTACTCACTGCGGGGAATTTTTCACGATTGGGAAAAACCGCTTTTGTACTTATGCCCGTGGATAACGGATGAAAAGAAAATTCAGAAAATGCATCGCGCGTTCAGCCCGCACCATGTCGGCTGCAAAAAAACCGCCAAAATCGAACACCTGACAGAGATGTACGTAGATTGGGATTGCGCCGCCATAACCAAACCGGACAAACCGTTGAACGCGTTCGAAACGCTTGTGCATTTTTATCCGGATTTCATAGATACGCTGTTGCCTGTCTGCCTTGTGTTTGAGGCGGAAGCGGTTCGCCCTGAAATCTACCTCCACCCGTGGCATGATTTGAGTCAAAAACTGTCGTACAACCGACAGATATACGACGCGGTCAAAAACACATTGCAAAGAATTGTCGAAAACCGGCCAATGACAAAAACATCTTTGTCATCTTCAAGCAAGCCCTTCCGTCCCAAACGCGGCATCACGCATTGCACGCCGGTTGAGATTTTTATTATGACAGTGCAAAAACAACGAAAAAACCTGAACGTTGACATTGATGTTGAACAGCTCCAAAGTATTTTGGAACAAACAAACGCTTGCTTCCAAAAACAAACATTTTTTGCGCACCGTCCGCATAACAAAATCTTGCATGACAGCAAAGAAATCAAGAAATACGCCTTTGCGCAGCCCAAAAAATGAACGAACCTTCTCAAAAAACACGTTTTCTTCCGAAACGTGTTTTTTTAACAATGTATCACAACACGCCCCCCTTAGCCGCTGTCTAAACTTTGATATGTGAGTCAGAGTGAAGTTTGGCGTAAAGTTCGGAGAATGAGGCGAGTAGTAAGAAAAAGAGAAAAAAGTACCGCAGTGTACAATGGCTAAGCAAAAAGCACCAAAGTAATGGTGCTTTTTGTCTGTAACATCTCAGTAAACCTTAGTGAGTAAGGCTGAGATAATAGCCGAAACGAGCTTAGGTTCCTGAGCTAGTACATGTTAGCGATTGGCGAGCACTCGTGCGAAGACAGAGCTTACATCTGATGACCGAGCGATTTTCGCAGTTTCTGTACTAATCGACCATTATACGAACTTTACTGGGGGAGAGGAGTTCGGGAAGAACTATCCCGCCCCTGACCCTTGGCGTAAATAAAACGTAAAAAGGAACCCCTTTCCGGCCGTAACGCGACATAAAGGAAAGAATTTCAGGATTGTCACGCGTCCAGTCCAGTGTGATGACTTCAACATTGCGTCGCATGAGAAGCTCCTTGATGAGGGGATTGTCCAGAACGACGGCCTCGTTGTAACGGCAGGTCAGGCACCAGTCGGCGTCTATGCTGACGAGAACGCTCTTGCCGCTGTCCAGCAGCGCGTTGATACGGGTATCGTCAATCTTCTGCCCGGTCATAATCTGCGCAGCGGCAGGCTGAGCGGGAAGCGGCGCGCGATTAAACTGGCGGTTGACATCCCACAGGGACAACAGCAGCAGCAGCCAGCACAGAATGAATGAAATCCGCGACAAAAGCTTTTCCACCGCGGCTTTGACTTCTTTTTCCAAACGCATGGACGCCAGAATTTCCGCTACTTTGCGGCGATAAGCCAGCAGGAAGAGAAACGACAGCAGATAAAGGCACAGCCGGAAAACCGCCCAGCCGGAAATCTGCGCGTATAAAATACTCAGCAGCCACAAAATTGTCGCCAGCAACAGCCAGAGCATAAACCGCTGCACATGCAGCATCCATTTTCCGGGCTTGGGCAGCAGAACCGCCAGCGAGGGAAATGCCCAAACCAGCAGATAAGGCAACGCCAGACCGCAGGCAATCACGGTTAAAACAACCGTCATTTCGACATTTGTCCCGGTCAGGGCAAAACCGGCGGCCGTCGCCAGATAAGGCGCGGTGCAGGGCGTTGACAACAGCACCGTCGCCACCCCGGCAAACCAGGCGCGAAATGCCCCGCTGCCGGAAGCAATACCCAGCCGCTGCAACCATTGCGGCGCTGCCAGCGTACACAGCCCCATCACCTGCGCGGCAAACAGCGTCAGTACAAACAACATCAGCGACAGAAACCAGCCGTTTTGAAACTGTATGCCCCAACCAAGCGCCACCCCGGCGGCTTTCAGCGCCGCCAGCAGAACAATCAGCATGGCAAAAGCCGAAAATATTCCAAGAACCGTATACAGAAAACTGCGCCGCACTTCCGCGGGCGACGAACTGCCGTAGCCGCTGACCGACATCAGCTTCAGAGCCAGAACAGGAAAAACGCAGGGCATGAAATTAAGCAGCAGCCCGCCCACAAAAGCCGCCAGCAGCATCGCCGCCGTCAGCCGGATTTCGACCAGTTCCAGCCACGGCGCCTCAGCCGCGGTCAAACGCGTCTTGATACCGGCATAATCCCCCAACCTTACCAGTAACGCAAACGGCCGTCCCAGCAACACGGCATCCTTATCCGCCGCCGTCAGAAAAACATCGACATAATCGTCAGTGACGCTGATTCGCGGCGGCAGAAACGCCAACGCGTCATCATCAATCATCACGTCAATATCCTGCGGCGATACGCGGGTTTTCAGACGCAGGCGCAGCTCCGGCAAACCGTCTTCGTTTTTATCCGCCGACAGCGACATAATCTCGGCCTCATCCCGCTTGTCCTGCGGCAAGGCGTTAAAACTCTGGGTAATGAAATTGTCAACCGTCGAACGATAGCCAAACCCGCTCTCGAGCTTCAGCTCCGGCTCAAAAACAGCCTGCCGGCAGCCGCTTTCCGCGCATAAGGACACCTCGGCGCGCGCCGTCACCGCCAGCGGTTCGTCAGGATTTTTCAGCTTAAAGACCAACGGCAGGGCAAAGTTTCCGGACAGGCCTAAATACTCTTTACCGCCCAAGACAACACGCCGCGGCAAAGGCATAAACGCTTCCGCCTCGGCCAGGTTTTCTCCCGCAAAAGACAACTGCGGGCGATTCTTTCCAAGCAAAGCCAAAACCTCCCCCGGCGGCAGGGAAAAATGCAGCGCCCCACGGATTTCCCGCTGCCCGTTCACCGTTGCCCAGGCGCTGATTAAGCGGAGTTTGGCGCCGTTTTTCTCAACCCAGACGCCGTTTCCCGCGCCCTTGGTCAGCGGGTCTTCATAAATTGTCCCGTAAAACAAAAGCTTTTTCAGCTCCAGCTTGGAGAACACGTCCGCCAGTTGGTCAATCGGCGAAGACTTGTCCGCCTGCACGGCAAGCTCCCGCTGCCGCTTGGCCTCATAAGCCTCAAAATCCCGCGGCTCGGAGCTGTAGGAAACCACCCGCTTAAAATCCTTAATCACCACCAAATCGGGAGAGTCGATATATTCCCCGGTGTAAGGCTTTTCATAATCCTGTTCGTCCAAAATCAACGGCGGATCTTCCGGCAGCAGCAACGCCGCCTTAATTTCGTTGTATTGCTTGTTGAAATAGCGGTAAAACTTCACCGCGTCGCGGACAAGCATCTCGCGGTCATACACGTCCTGCCCCTTAAGGCTTGGGAAAAAACGCCGGACATCTTCCGTCAAATCGCCGTTAATGGCCTCTCCGGGATATTTCTCGTCAAAATAACGCCCGACCTCCATCACCGCCGCGGCCTGCTCTTCCAGAGTTATCTCATGCGCGTCATCCGCATCGGAACGCAAATCAAGAATCACCTGCCCGCCGGAGGGCGGCTTATTCTGCTCCGCCCCTTCGGCAGAAGCGGAAAATAACCACAGCGGGCACAGAACCGTTATCAGAAAAATTATTTTATCCATATAATTTGCAAGCCTTGAAAAATTCTTCTTCTAAGATACTTTATTATGTGATAGAATACAAGAGTCGGTAAAGAAAAATAAAAATTGATGTGAGTAAGATGCCATGTTTGAACTAAATACAGATAATCTGACCGGAAAATGCCTGATATCCTCGCCGTTTATGCAAGACGAGCATTTTCACAAAACCGTGATTTATATCTGTTCGCACGGCAAAGACGGAGCAATGGGCTTCATCATCAACCAGCAGATTGAAGACATTTCCTTTGCTGATTTGGCGTCGCAGCTGCCCATCGGCCAGTTCAACAACACCCGGGACTTCAATCTTTACAACGGCGGCCCGCTGGAAAAGATTCGCGGCTTTGTCATCCACAGCACGGATTATATCAAAGGCGACACCATTGTGGTTGACAAGCAGATTGCCGTATCTTCTTCCATTGACATTATTTCCGACATCGCTTTCGGCATGGGACCCAAAGAAAACATCATCGCCCTGGGCTATTCCAGCTGGGGACCGCAGCAGCTTGAAAAAGAAATCATGAACAACAACTGGATCGTCACCTCTCCGGGCACGGATCTGGTGTTCCATACCAAAGCGGAAGAAAAATGGGAAACCGCCTTGCGCGAAGCGGGCATAAACATAGACCAGCTCTCCCAGTTTTCCGGCCGCGCCTGAAAACTTTTCTCCTGACAGCAAAAACGTCCAATCCCTCGAAAAAATAAAAGCAAGAAGGAGAGTTTTCCCTCCTCCTTGCAATACCTTCGACAAAGTTTTTATTTATAATACTTCACCGGGCAACGAGTCCGACTGCCGCTGTTGCAGCCGGAAACAACAAAATTCAGCACAGGAAGAACAGGTCTCAGAGATGTTCTCGATACATCCCATGCAGAATATTTGCCATACTTTGCCGTGCAAATCCAAGCTTTATCCATATCACCACCATACGCAAGTGCAAGCCAAAAACCTGTACCATACGTATCATCCATATACTCACAATGGGTAGTTCCGGGAAGTTTCCAATAGCCTCTGGTCTCAGAAGCGCCGGCCGGAGCATAATTCACCGCCGCCCGCGCTGCCGGAAAATTATCAATACCATTTCTCTGGTAACAAGTCGTACAATTTGTCGACGACTGACCGGCAATGGACAAGTAATGGTTTCCTGTGCACCAATTTCCGTTTCCGCCATCACAATCCATGGTGTTAAAACCGACAGGTCCCCACTCTTCTCCGGAAGAAGCATACTCCATGGCAACAATCGACCATTCTCCATAATTTCCCTGATTAAGAATATATCCCCAAGCCGTTTTACCGCTTTCCACAGGTTTATAAGGTGAACTGCAAGTCCCGTCGCTATAATAGATAGATCCCTTTTTACATTCATACTCGCATTTTTGCGTCGTCTCATTATAGATATAACCACTGTCACAATAACTAAAACAATATTTTCCGCTGCATTCTTCTTTACGGCAAGAAGCATGTTCTGGACAGACTGAAAGGGTACATGAATTTGGACAATAACAGCCGTTTGTATCATTCCATGAATACCCGTCACTGCATTCACAACTCGAATACTTCCCATTACAAGAAGACCCATAACCGCTTTCATAGCGTCCAGAACAGCTATAAGGATAATAATCAGGCACACACACACAGGACGAACCATCCCATTCATGGCCATATCCGCAATCTCTTACGCAGGCGCCGCCGCTCCACTCATAGCCGGAATCGCAGGAACATGATTTATATTTACCGCCGCAAGCAGTTCCGTTTGGTTTTTGATGAGAGCCCGCACAGGTATATTTATAAGAGCTGGCACAACATTCCTTGCAGCTTGAATAAGTCGTCTGTCCGTTGAGCGTACAGGAGGTTGCCCCGGCGGCCCCGCCGCATTCGCAGGATTTGTACGAGCTTGGGCATTGGCAGGATTCATATTTTCCATCGCAACTTGTTCCGACGCCGGTCTGCGGATAGGTGCAAGAAACTAAATCACTGCGGCAGACGCATTTATCATAATAAGCGCTGTCATAAGGACATTTCTTGTTCGGCGTTTGCAAATCAGGACAAGCGCCGCTTTGCGTAAAGCCGTCTTCTTTGCAGGCTTTAGCGTCGTCACGTTTGCATGAAGCATATTTGCCGTCGCAAGACGGACCAACACCGTAATAAGGTTTAGTACAGATTTGCGTGATGTTAGTGTCACAAACGCATTTCTGATAATGAGAACTGTCAGCAGGACAGGGATTATCGCCATGCGACCCGGCGGGACAGGAAGTCACGCCATACCCCGCCGCCTGGCATTGTTCCTGCGGCGTGTCATATTCAGGAATTCCGCCCGGATTGCCATTTCCGCCGGAAACATCCTCGTTGTTTCCGAATTTATTATCCGAACATTCCCTCGTATCGGTTATGAAACACACCGAGGCTTCCTTATATTCCCTCCCTACCTTAGGGAGGGTTAGGAAGGGTGTGAGTCCCGCAAGGGACACGGTAGCAATTTCAGAAGAAAAAGAAGCCCCCCGGGACAAGTCCCCCATAACACGCAATGTGTGTGATAAGTGTGTCTTATCAGCAAGGTCATATAATTGTGTGTAGACTGTGTGTGTCCCTGGTTTAGGGATACCTTTGACAGTATCGGTTGAAGCATAAGACAAACGCCCCATCAGGCAAAACGCGCTGACAGTTGCGCACAAAAACACTTTAGAAATACCAGCCATAGTACCCCTCCACACTTATCACAACAAGTATACTATAGCACATCTAAACGCCGTTTTCAATGACTAATTTTGATAAAATGTAAAAAAAATGACAAACAACTAATTCTACTATGTAACAAACTGCCGCACTAAACGCTTTTACCTCGAAAAGGCTCGTTCGCACCAAAAGGCTCTGTCTGCGCTATCGCTTGCCAATCGCCAACTACTGCAAATGTCATCCCAAACTCGTTTGTCCCGGGCAAGCTCGTTCGTCCCGATTGTCATGCCGAACTTGTTTGTCCTCGACAAGCTCGTTCGTCCCGTAAGGCTCTGTCTGCGCTGACGCTTGCCAATCGCCAACTATCGACTCCGGGATCTAAATCAAGCAACAAAGACACCCCCAACCAAGCAAAAGAACTCTCCCCAACTATCCATCCGATTGTCATGCTGAGTTCATCTCAGCATCTAAACCAAGCAACAAAGACGTAACCCCATCACCCCAAAGAACGTCATCCTCGGAGGAGCGCAGCGACATCCGGGGATCCAGGTGAAACTATGGAATCTTTATTTAACCTGGATGTCCGGATTAAATCCGGACATGACAATTCAGATTCTTATTTTCGATTCATACCCCCTCTAGCTCCCCCTACTCAGGGGGAGGAATAATCTGATTTTTGTTTTTAATTATCTTTAAACTGGCACAATCTAGTCCCCTCCCTGAGACGGCCGAAGCAAAAAGCAACTGATGTTGCTTTTTGGGAGGAGACGCAATGAGAGTTTTTGTTGCTAGGCTGCAACTGCTGCCGAAGCAACAAATCTACTCGGAATTGATGGAGGGTTAGGGAGGGTATGAAAAAACTCCCAGTAGGCACAAGGTGCACGCAGTGCCTCCTTATGCACAATCAACCAGCGGCGAACTTTTCGCTCACCCCGCGGGTGTGCCGACGCAAACGTAACTTTATCTTTGAGGATATGCCAAACATTACCGGCATGACACCTTTGCACGTCATGCTTCTCGAAAGAAGCAAAAAAGAACTTTACACTTGGTCTCACCCTGAACTCTGGTCTTATCTTGATAAAATGGGATACGACCTCATCATCGACGCCATTCCCCAAAAACAGGAAAGAACGCCCCTGCCCCCAACCCCTGAAAATGTCACTCTGGAAACCGCACCGAAACATACGCCCCGCTGCGGCATGTTCAGGATCTCAACCAACCTATAAACCACTCATCCAATTGTCACCCTGAACTCGCTTCTGGGGCTAAAACCCGCAACAAGAACGCCCTCCACCGTGCAAAAAACACAAAAAAAAACAATTCGCAAAATCGAATTGTTCAGCCCGGGCGGGGATTTGGCAAGGCAGGCACATTTCGCGCATGCCTGCCCTTCCACATCATCAATTGGTATTATAACACTTTTTCAGATAATAATCAACTGTCTTTACAATGCCGCTGGCAAAATTCTCATCGGCTTTCCACCCCAGTTCATGCGTCAGCTTGTCGGCATTAATGGCATAACGGCGGTCATGCCCGGCGCGGTCTTTCACAAAAGTAACCAACTCGCGGTAAGACTTCCCTCCCGCGCGCGGACGGCGCTCATCCATAAGCGCGCAAATAGCATCCACAATTTCCAGATTCGTTTTTTCATTATGCCCGCCGACATTATAAGTTTCGCCGCTTTTTCCTTTATGGAAAATCAAATCAATCGCCTTGCAGTGATCCAAAACATAAAGCCAGTCGCGAATATTTTTGCCGTCGCCGTATATGGGAATGGGCTTCTCCAACACACAGTTTTCAATAATCTTCGGAATAAGCTTTTCCGGATGCTGCTTCGGCCCATAGTTGTTTGAACAATTCGACGTCGTCACATTCATGCCGTAAGTATGAAAATAAGCCCGCACCAGCAGGTCAGACCCCGCCTTGCTCGCAGAATAGGGAGAATTCGGCGCATAGGGCGTCGTTTCCTCAAAATACCCGCTTTCGCCCAGTGTTCCGTAAACTTCGTCAGTCGAAATATGATGAAAACGGCAACCCTCATATCCCGGCTTTACCTCAAACGGCGCATTCATCCAATGACGCCGCGCGGCATCCAGCAGCGTAAACGTCCCCAACACATTTGTTTCCACAAACGCGCGCGGGCCGCTGATAGAATTGTCAACATGGCTTTCCGCGGCAAAATGAACCACCCCGCGGATATCATATTTTTCGAACAGCGCATCAACCAGTTTGGCATCGCAAATATCGCCCTGAACAAAAACATAATTTTTTGCCCCGGCACATTCTTCCAGATTATCCAAATTACCGGCATAAGTCAGCTTATCGAGATTAATAATCCGGTATTCCGGGTATTTCGCCACCATATAAGGCACGAAGTTTGCCCCGATAAAACCGGCGCCCCCGGTAACCAAAACAGATTTTTTTTCAGCCATGTCATCTCCTGATTTCAGTAAAAAATAATAAAAGATTTTAGGCAGATTTGCCGCGAAAATCAAGCGCAAAAAAAATTCATTTTTTTCAACGGAATAAATATTTTATTAACCAATCGACGCTATCCTAGGTAGGAATTTTAACAAGAACATAAACTCTGGAGAAACCAAAATGTCAAATTTATTGAATGAAAAAGCAATCAAAGAAGCCGCTTACTACATCTGGAAAAACGCCGGCTGCCCGGCCAACACCAGCATGCAGGACTGGAACGCCGCCATTCAGCAGCTCACAGCCTCTTCCAACAACAGCTCTTTGAACTTTTCTTCAAAAAAATCTTCTAACAGAACTTCTTCTTGCAAAACAGCTTCTTTGAAGAAAACATCTGCTAAATCAGCAAAAACAACTAAAAAAGCAAAATAATCTAACCGATTTTTGCCATTATAAAACCCTGAAATGAAAATTTCAGGGTTTTAATTTTTCCGCCGCCTTATTTTCAACTCAGCATTTTCGGCTGCTCATGTAATCATTATATTTTCCGCACATGTCAACTGTCGGATTCCAACCAAAATTACACTGCCGCTCATTGCCGCGCTGGGACGGTTTTGTTCCGCCGCAGCTGAGGTAGTCGACCATAATCCACTCGCCGCAAAAAACGCCCTCTTCTCTTTCAAAATTGCGGCAGGTTGTCCAGCAGGTTTTCTCAATCCACTCAGAACATTGATAACATGAACCGCCGCAACCGTCACTGGCAAATCTATGCCCCATCTTACATGCCGGACAACCATTTTCATATTCTGCCGTATCTTTGCAGCTGGGTACACAGGGCTTGCAGTTTTCCGGCTTATATTTTTTAGTGTTGCCGCTCTGGCAATAATCACCCGGATTATAAACGCCGCTCGTACAGGTTTCTGTATACCCCGGACAAGTCGCCGCCTTTCTTTTGTAAAGCCTGCCGCGCGTACAATGGTCGCAGTAATCGTTTCCGTCCTTGACCCAGCCATTGCCATTTGCCCCCGTGAGCTGGCTTTCCGTATAATCATAACCAGCCGGACAACTCGTCGTACAACATTTTTTACAGTCGGAATAAGTCGTCACACCATTAACAGTACAGGATGTAGCGCCGGCAGCGCCGCCGCATTCGCAGGATTTGTACGAGCTCGGACATTGGCAGGACGCATATTTCCCGCCGCAGGCCTCACCCACGCCGGTTTGCGGATAAGTACAGGTCACAAGATCACTGCGGCAGACGCATTTATCATAATAGCCGCTGTTGTAAGAACATTTTTTGTTGGGCGTCTGTACCGAAGAACATGGCGCCGTTTGTCCGTAACCGTCTTCTTTGCAGGCTTTATCATCGTCGCGTTTGCATGAAGCATACTTGCCGTCACAAGACGGTCCG
>ULRO01054085.1_pt1 | contig 10480 bp, 8 predicted proteins | sample 1955421 | NCBI WGS metagenome assembly ULRO01 (sample SAMEA4835682, study PRJEB28245) | human gut metagenome | biome: gut microbiome; material: fecal sample | place: Denmark | collected 2008 | reverse complement strand
GAATGCTGCCGTATTTTCCGTCCGGAATTTTAACGGCGATTGGCGCGGTAAGCAAAATTTCCACGCGCGATTACATTATTGCCAACCTTATAGGCAAGTTCCCTTCAACGGCGCTGGAGGTTGTTATAGGGCACGATATTGTTAATTTTCAGCAGCACAGCGAACGCCTTGCCGTGCTGGTAACGGTGGCAATACTTATTTTTGCCGCTTACAAATATTGCTACAAAAAATAATTGTTTTCTTTTAGCACTCTGTTGTGTTTTCTTTGACTGTAAGGTATAATTAAACCAGCAGTTATTTTAAAGAAGATTCAAAGGAGGCAGCTATGAGCAAACACCAATTTACGGATATCCGCGTTGCTATCGAGCCGGATAATCCTTCCATCCAGCGTCTGGAGTTTAAGTGCATTAAATGCGGAAACTGCAAAACCGTCTGCACCGATTATATCGGCGTATGCGGAACTTATGACCTTAAGGCAACGGGTGATAAGCCTATCTGCATTAACTGCGGGCAGTGCGCCAATGTTTGCCCGGCAGACAGCATTACCGAAAAAATAGAAGCATATCAGGTAATGGCAGAAATCCGTGATGAGGATAAAATTGTTATTTTCAGCACTTCGCCTTCCGTGCGTATTGCTTTGGGCGAAGAATTCGGCATGCCCGACGGCAGCTTTGTTGAAGGCAAAATGGTTGCGCTTTTGCGCAGGCTTGGCGCAGATTATGTGCTTGATACCAACTTTGCCGCCGATATGACGATTGTTGAAGAGGCAAGCGAGCTTTTACAGCGCATTACCGAAGGCAATAAGCCGCTGCCGCAGTTTACCAGCTGCTGCCCGGCGTGGGTTAAATTTGCCGAAACCTATTATCCAGAAATGCTGCCGCATATTTCCAGTGCCAAAAGCCCTATCGGCATGCAGGGGCCAACCATTAAAACATATTTTGCCAAAAAGATGGGCATTGACCCGCGTAAAATTGTCAACGTGGCAGTTACGCCATGCACTGCCAAAAAGTTTGAAATCCGCCGCGGCGAGATGAATGCGGCCGGGCGTTACCTTGGCATTGAAGATATGCGCGATATGGACTACGTTATTACCACGCGCGAACTGGCAATGCTTGCCAAAGACGAAGGCATTGATTTTGCCGCGCTGGAGGATTCTGCCTATGATGATTTAATGGGGCAGGCGAGCGGCGCAGGCGTTATTTTCGGCAACACCGGCGGCGTTATGGAAGCGGCAATCCGCACGGCTTACTGCTATGCAACCGGCAAGGACGCACCGCAGGCTTTGTATGATTTGCAGCCTGTGCGCGGTATGGACGGCATCCGCGAGGCGGAAGTTGATATTGAAGGCACCAAAGTTAAAGTGGCTGTTGTTTACGGTACTGCCAACGCCCGCAAACTTATTGAAAAAATTAAAGCAGGCGAAGCAGAGTACCACTTTGTGGAAGTTATGGCCTGCCCGGGCGGCTGCATCGGCGGCGGCGGACAGCCCAAAGACAAGGAATATAAAGGCGATGCTCTGCGTGCGGCACGTATTGAAGGGCTTTACAAGCGCGACAGCAGCATGAAGCTGCGTTTAAGCCACGAAAACCAGGAAATTAAAGCCTTGTATGCAGATTTTTACGGCAAGCCGCTGAGCGAACTGGCGGAACAGATGCTGCATACCGTATATTTTGACCGCAGTGCGGATTTGGGCGGCGTATATATCGCGCCCGGCGCGGAAAAACAGCCTGCGGCAGAAGAAGCAGCACCGCAGCAGGAAACAGGCACGCATAAATGGCGCTGCAAGGTTTGCGGCTATATATATGAAGGCGAAGCTTTGCCGGAGGATTATAAATGCCCGCTGTGCGGAATGGGCGCCAATATGTTTGAAAAAATAGAATAGTTTTGCCAAAGCCTCTGCCATAAAAACGGGCAGGGGCTTTTTGCTGCGTAAAAAAAGCAAAAAAATTAAAAAATTTTGTAAAAAATAGTGAAGGAAAATAAAAAATGTTGTAGAATATATGGCAGGTAAACCAAAAATGAGAGAAAATTAGGAGGACAAAAAATGCATAGTTACAGCATTGAGCTTGGCGGCAGAACGCTGACGATGGAAATCGGCAAAATTGCCAAGCAGGCCAACGGCGCAGTATTGGTGCGCTATGGCGACACTGCGGTAGTAGTTGCTGCTACCGGTACCAAAACACCGCGTGAAGGTGTAGACTTTTTCCCTTTGACTGTTGATTTTGAAGAAAAAATGTACGCTGTGGGTAAAATCCCCGGCGGCTTTATTAAACGTGAAGGACGCCCGGCTGAAACCGCTATTTTAACCAGCCGCCTTATCGACCGCCCTATCCGCCCGATGTTCCCGGAAGGCTACCATAACGACGTGCAGATTGTTGCAACCGCCGTTTCCGTAGACCCGGACAACGCACCGGATATTCCGGCAATGATTGGCGCTTCCTGCGCACTTTCCATTTCCGATATTCCGTTTGAAGGACCTATCGCCGGTGTGCGCGTAGGCATGATTGACGGCCAGTACATTATTAACCCGACCATTGAACAGGCTAAAGTAAGCCGCCTGAACCTTGCTGTTGCAGGCACTAAAGACGCTATTTTGATGGTTGAAGCTGGCGCCAAGGAAATCAGCGAAGACGAAATGCTGGACGCTATCTGGTTCGGCCACGAAGAAATTAAAAAGCTGGTTGAATGGCAGGAAAAAATTATGGCAGAAGTTGGCAAACCAAAAATGGAAGTGCCTGTTTACGAACCTCCTGCCGAACTTGCCGCAGAAATTGAAGCTTACGGCGCTGAACAGCTGAAAGCAGCCCTGATGGATGCCAACAAGCTGGAACGCGAAGAAAACGTTGCCCGCATTAAAGCTGAAATCGCCGACGCATTTATGGAAAAATACCCTGACAATGCCAAAGACGTTGCTTATATTACCCAGAAACTCGTTAAAAAGATTGTACGCCGCACCATTTCCGTGGATAAAATCCGCCCGGACGGACGTGCGCTTGACGAAGTACGCCCTGTAACCTGCGAAGTAGGTCTCTTAGCACGCCCGCACGGCAGCGCACTGTTTACCCGCGGCCAGACTCAGATTCTGAACGTGCTGGCACTGGCTCCGCTCAGTGAAGCACAAACCCTGGACGGACTTGGCGTAGAACTTACCAAACGTTATATCCATCATTATAACTTCCCGCCGTACAGTGTTGGCGAAACCAAACCGCTGCGTAGCCCGGGCCGCCGCGAAATCGGCCATGGCGCACTGGCAGAACGCGCTTTGCTGCCGGTAATTCCTTCTGAAGAAGAATTCCCGTATGCAATCCGCCTGGTTTCCGAAACTCTGGAATCCAACGGTTCTTCCTCCATGGGCAGTGTTTGCGCAAGCACGCTTTCCCTTATGGATGCAGGCGTGCCTATTAAAGCACCGGTTGCCGGCGTAGCAATGGGCCTTGTAAAAGACGGCGATTATTTCACCATCCTTACCGATATTCAGGGCCTTGAAGATGCTCTCGGCGATATGGACTTTAAAGTTGCCGGTACTAAAAACGGCATTACCGCCATCCAGATGGATATTAAGATTGACGGCATCAACAAGGAAATTTTCAAACAGGCTCTGGCACAGGCTAAACGCGGCCGTGAACACATCATGGGCATTATGCTTGACTGCATCTCTGAACCGCGCAAAGAACTGTCCAAATACGCTCCGAAAATTACCACCATTCATGTTGACCCCGAAAAAATCAGCAAAATTATTGGCCCCGGCGGCAAAACCATTAAAAAGATTGTTGAAGAAACCGGCGCCAAAATTGATATTGAAGAAGACGGCCGTGTATATATCGCCGCAGTTAACAGCGAAGAAGCTGCAAAAGCTATCGATATGATTAACGGTATTACCGCAGAAGCGGAAGTTGGTAAAGTTTACACCGGCAAAGTTACCCGCCTGATGGCATTTGGTGCTTTTGTTGAAATTCTGCCGGGTAAAGAAGGTTTGGTTCATATTTCCCAGCTTTCTACCGAACGCGTAAATAAAGTTGAAGACGTTGTTTCCGTAGGCGACGAAATCGTTGTAAAGGTTACGGAAATCGACCAGAAAGGCCGCATTAACCTGTCCCGCAAAGCAGTGCTGGCAGGCGGCTTAAGCAAATAATTTAAGTAAAAACTAAATCCCGCTGAATTATTTTCGGCGGGATTTTTTATAATGAGGTGTATTATGAAATTACGTGGTTTTGAAAAAATTACTTCTTTTAAAGAAGTTGAATTTCCCATGCCGGAACGCAAAACAAAAATGGCGGCGGGGTACGATATCTGCTTGCCGCAGGATGTTACCATTAAGGCGCATACCCTGCAAATGGTAGCGACCGGCGTGAAAGCCTACATGCAGGACGATGAGTTTTTAGGCGTGCATATCCGCAGCAGTATGGCGGTAAAAAAAGGGCTGGCGCTGGTGAACAACGTGGGCATTATTGATGCCGATTATTACAATAACGAAGACAATGAAGGGCACATTATGCTGGGGCTGTATAACACGACGGACAGCGATGTTACCCTGGCAAAAGGCGAGCGCGTGGCACAGGGCATTTTTTATAAATACCTTACGGCTGACGGCGACAGCGCCGACGCAACCCGCAGCGGCGGCTTCGGCAGCACGGGTGAGAAATAAACTGTACCCTTAAAAATTAAATAATACTAAAATTTAAATTACAGGTTTTAAAAGACTGTTTGTAAGTGCAAACGCGCTTGCAGGCAGTCTTTTTTTGCGTAAAAACGGAGTTAAGTTAAAGGACAATAGTAGAAATTTTATTTTAAAAGTGATATAATACATCATAATTGACTGTAAAATAAAGCTATAAATAAGTTTTAAATAAAGTTAAGGAAGAATCCATTTGAACTACTATCCATTAATCAGAAAAATAATTCTCATCTGCGGCGATGCTGCTTGCTTATATTTGGCAACAACAGCAGCAATGCTTCTGGAATTAGGAATAAAACAGCCTGATAAAATTGCCTTTCATATGCAATTTCTGCCCATACTTATTGTTATAATGCTCGTAATGTTTAACGTATACGGGCTGTTCAGACTTGTGCGCAAACGCATTGCTGATATATTTCTAAATATTATTATCGCGGTAATAAACATTTACGTAATTGCAATGGCAGTAACATTCTTCTTCCGCAGCTTCGATTACTCGCGCATAGTGTTGTTATACAGCGGCGCATTTTCACTAATACTGCTCTTTATATGGAACTATATCTGCCATCAATGGGAAATAAAAAATCTTCCGGCTTTCAGCGGCATTTTATTTTGCGGAAAAAATGAAACTGTAAGGCTGCATGAAAAAATTGGCAAAATTTATGGCATGCATAAAGCTATTAAAGAAGTTGTTACTGATATTAACAGCAATCAAAACTGGCAGAATTGTGCAGATAAATATGACCTTATTTTTATAGGCGCAGAACTTGATATAAGTGCAAAAGAACAAATTATCTGCTATGGCAGAAGTGCAAAAAAGCAAATGTTTATTGTACCAACAATGTACGAAATGGCATGCAAAAATACCAGCCTTATCATAGCGGATGATATTCCCATGCAACGCATAACACGCCTGCTTTTAACAGCAGAACAAAAAATACTTAAAAGAATGCTTGATATAGCAGTGAGCATACCGGCAATAATAATACTTCTGCCACTAATGGTATTAACAGCCGTAGCAATAAAGGCAGACAGCAAAGGACCGGTAATATACAGCCAGGAACGAGTAGGGCAATACGGTAAAACCTTTAAAGTTTATAAATTCCGCAGCATGAGGCAGGACGCCGAAGCCCAAAGCGGACCGGTACTTGCCAAAGAAGGCGACAGCCGCATAACAAAAGTAGGACGTTTTATACGAGCAACACGTATCGACGAGCTGCCGCAGCTGTTTAACGTGCTTAAAGGAGAAATGAGCATTGTAGGCCCAAGGCCGGAGCGACCGTTCTTTGTAGAACAATTCATCAAAGAAAAGCCGGAATACGCCTACCGCCATAACGTAAAGCCCGGTATAACAGGCCTTGCACAGATAGCAGGTAAGTACAACACTACAGCCTACGATAAACTTATATATGACCTTATCTATATACAGGAAGTAAGTGTTAAAACAGACCTAATAATTATGCTGCAAACATTAAAAGTGCTTATTACAAAAGAAAGCACCGAAGGGGTAAAGTAAAAAATAACTTATTTTGAAAGGTATTTTATGTTTATTTTTGATTTTTTGAAAACTCATAAGAATAAAATTAAAATATTTTTTATATTTACGATATTATTTTTAATGCTTTTTGTTTTTATACATCAAGGATTTGGATTAGGTCCGGTATCTTTTTGGCGTGCTATAAAATCTATAGTTAGTATTCTTATGTTTGCTTTTCTGTATTCAATTATAGCTGAAAATAGTACCACAGATTATATTGCTTTAATCTGTGGATTGTTCTATTATACTTCGATTGCTGGTACATTTTCGTTATATACGTCAAATATTGGAATAAATTATGCAGAAACACATTATGAATTGTTTTTTGCTTGTTCTTTAGTTGTCTTATTAACATCATTAAAAAATTTTTTAGGCAAGAATAAAATAATAATTATTTTTGCTGAATTTATTGTAATAGCAGTATCAATTATAGAAATAGTTTATTACTTACAATTTGGAATATCAGTAAATTCCGATACGATTTTTTTACTTTTACAAACTAACTTTAATGAAAGCTTAATATTTATTCAAACAAATATATTGATAATTACTTTTTTGGTATTTGTATTATCTGCATTGTTATTTTATTTATATAGATTAAATAAAAATGAAAATAATTTTTTAACAAGTAAAAAGATATGGTTATCTGTTTTAATATTTGTTTTTACATTATTTATCGATAATAAGTTTGTATTTACGGATGAACATTTATATCTACATAGAGATTTCAATATAGCCTATGGTTATTTTAAACAATTGGAAATGATGGCACAAAAAGAAGAATTAGGTGAAAGTATCACATCTGAAGCAAATGCCCAAAAAGTAGTAATAGTTTTAGGTGAATCAGCTAATAGAGATTATATGCAAGCGTTTGGATACGAAAGGGAAAATACTCCATGGTTAAATTCTATGAAGGCTGAGTACCCCCAATTTTTTATTATATGACAAAGCTTATACATCATATAGATTGACCAATAAAGCTTTAATTTATCTTCTTACGGAGAAAAGCCAATATAACGATAAAGAAATTTATAGCAGTTTAAATTTAATTGATATAGCTAAAGCAGCTGGTTATAAAACTTATTGGTTTAGCAGGCAGGGTAATATTTCTAATTATAGAGAAGCTTATAATATAGTTGCTCAAAGAGCAGATGTAAAAGTATTTTTAAATAATAGTAAATTTGATGATGAATTAATAAAAGAACTTGAAAGTGTTAATGATAGTGAAAGAAGCTTGATTATAGTACATCTAATAGGAAGTCATTATCCATATACTAATTATCCTGATAGTTTTTCTAAATTTAATTCTGATAATATAAATGATCAGTATGATAATTCTATATATTATACAGACTATGTATTAAGTGAAATTTTTAAAAAGGTTAATAAAAAATCACCTGCAGATTTATTTATATATATTTCTGATCATGGTGAAAGTAAAGAAATGTTAAGAACTAATTTTAATTTTCAAATGTCACATATACCAATGGTTATATATTTTTCTGATAATTATATAAAAAATAACCCAAATAAATATCAATTAGCTGTTAAACGTCAACATGCTTATTTTACAAGTGATATGTTTTATGATACTTTTTTAGGTTTAATTGGTGTAAGTGATAAATATTATATGAGAAATCAGGATTTATTTGATACTGAATACTCTTTTAATAAAAATAATTTAATGACGGAATATGGAACACAAATGTTGGTAAATGATAATTATGATAAAAATTGATTACAGGTAATAGTTATGAAAAAAGTTCTTTTTACAGCAAGTGTAGTAAAAACACATATCAATGTCTTTCATTTACCTTACTTAAAATGGTTCAAGGAGAAAGGTTATGAAGTTCATGTAGCAGCAAAAAATGATTTTATAAACGAACCTTGTATCATACCAAACTGCGATAAATTTTATGATATTAACTTTGCCCGTTTTCCGTTTAGCAGAGCAAATATTAAAGCCTATAAGCAGTTAAAAAAGATAATAACGGAAAATGATTATGATATTATTCATTGCCATACACCGGTAGCAGGAGTGTTAACACGCTTTGCAGCGAGAAATAGTAAAAACACAACAGTTATTTACACAGCTCATGGTTTTCATTTCTTTAAAGGTGCACCATTATTAAACTGGTTAATTTACTATCCGGTAGAACGCTTTTGCACAAGGTTTACAGATAAGCTTATAACTATTAATAAAGAAGATTATGAAAGAGCTATGCAGTTTAAACTGCGTAATAACGGAAATGTTTATTACGTGCCGGGTGTAGGCATAGATATAGAAAAATTTAGAAATACTAAAGTAAATGTATGCCAAAAGAAAAAAGAATTATGTATACCTGAAAACATACCTGTACTTTTATCTGTTGGAGAATTGAATAAAAATAAGAATCATATAGTTGTATTAAATGCTCTGAGCAAATTACAAGATAAACGATTTATTTATCTTATTTGCGGGCGAGGGATATTAAAAGAATATTTAGAAGAAAAAATAAAAGAACTGGGATTAAACAATAACGTAAAGTTATTAGGGTATAGAAACGATATAACGAAAATACTTAAAATAGCAGATTTATTTATCTTTCCATCTAAACGCGAGGGTTTGCCTGTATCGCTCATAGAAGCTATGGCAGCAAATTTGCCTGTGATAGCAAGTAATGTTCGAGGAAACAGAGATTTGCTAAGAAAAGAAAATTTATTTGAACCTGATGATGCGGATGCTTTGGTAAGGCTAATAGAAAAACAATTAGATAATATTGAGAATAGTAAGCGTAGTAAAGTAGAATATAAAAATTTAGAGCAATATTCGTTGAAAAATATATTAAAACAAATGGCGGAGATTTATAAAGATAAATAGGAGCAAAACATTGATACCTAAGAAAATACATTACTGTTGGTTTGGTGGTAATCCGTTACCGGAAAGTGCAAAAAAGTATATTGAAACATGGAAAAAGTATTGCCCCGATTATGAAATTATTGAGTGGAATGAAACTAATTTTGATGTAAATCAGAACCAGTATTGCAAAGAAGCTTACGAAGCAAAAAAATGGGCTTTTGTAAGTGATTATGCTAGATTTTGGATTCTGTATAGATATGGCGGAATTTATTTTGATACAGATGTAGAAGTTCTTAAACCGTTAGATAAAATTATAGAAAAAGGACCGTTTATGGGATGTGAACGTGACGCTGATAAAAGTGGGATGACTACAATAGCAGTAGCCCCCGGCCTCGGCCTTGGGGCAAACCCCGGCCTCGGCTTATATAAAGAAATACTTGATTTGTATAAAAATTTGCATTTTAAAAACAAAGATGGTTCTTTAAATTTAAAAACAGTAGTGCAGTATACAACTGAAATTTTAGTAAAACATGGATTAAAAAACATTAATCATACACAGTATTGTGCTGGAGTTTATATCTATCCACGTGAGTATTTCTGCCCTAAGAATATTGAAACTGGTACTTTAGAAATAACAAAAAATAGTTATACTATACACCATTTTGAAGGAACATGGGTAAATAGTTGGGGGAAATTTAAACAAAAAGTACGTTTTTTATTGAGCAAAATTTTTGGCAAAGAATTTGTAGAGTGGTTAGTAAAAACGAAAAGGAAATAAATAAAATTTAAGTAAAAGGATTTTAACATGAATTATGATTTAATAAGCGTAATAGTTCCAGTATATAATGTAGAATTATATTTAGAACAATGTTTGAATTCTATTATAAATCAAACATATAAAAATCTAGAAATTATTTTAGTTAATGATGGCAGTACAGATAATAGCGGAGTAATTTGTGATTTATATGCAAATATAGACAATAGAATTATTGTAATACATAAAGATAATGGAGGAGTATCTTCAGCAAGAAATGCAGGATTAAATGTTGCTAAAGGAAACTTTATCGGTTTTGTAGATCCGGATGATTGGATAGCAGATGATATGTATGAAAAGTTATATTTAAATATACAAAATTTTAATGCTAATATATCGGTTTGCGAATTTAGAAAAGTTATGAACAGAGAAAACATATTTGAAAAAATTCTAATAGTGAAGTGTTAGTTTTGAATCCTGCTGATTCTATGCATTTTATGCTTGCTTTTATAGAAGGATATGGATGTGCTGTTTGGAATAAATTATACAGAAAAAATTTACTGGTTAAATTTAATGAAAAATTAACTAATGGAGAAGACTTATTATTTAATTTTAATATATTTTTTGATCAAAATAATTCTACAGTATTTTTAAAAGAAGAAAAATATTATTACT
>ULRO01080418.1_pt1 | contig 10510 bp, 9 predicted proteins | sample 1955421 | NCBI WGS metagenome assembly ULRO01 (sample SAMEA4835682, study PRJEB28245) | human gut metagenome | biome: gut microbiome; material: fecal sample | place: Denmark | collected 2008 | reverse complement strand
CAAAACTGTTCCCGGGGATCGTTTTTCAAAATGCGGCGCGTCAAGCCGTCATGCCAGTTCCAGCGCGGGTGCAGCGGCACGGTCAGCTCGCACAGGGCTCCGTTCAAGGCATCCTGGTCCGGACACGTCAGCCTGTCCCGGTGAGTGACGGCATAATCCAGCACAGCCCTGACCAGATTCCTCTCCCGGAAGACATCTACATTCATCAGCAGCACGCCGGAATTGAAATATCCCGTGCAGGTCAGCGGCATCTCAAGACGTTCGTTAAAATGGGAACCGGGTCTGGAAAAATTCTCAAACACCACCCCTACTGCTTTTCCGTCCATATTCGTCCGGAACAGCTCCGTCAAATCCCGGCAAACCAGAACGTCAATGTCCAGATACAGAATATTGCCCCGCTCTTCCTTCAATAATTCCGGGATGAACACGCGTCCCCAGGCGGGCACCGGCCATTGTTCCGTATGGGGAAAGTCGTGCTCTTCCAGAATTCCGGAAACGTCTATGAATTCCAGACGGCAATCGAACGGAGCGGCCAGACGCTCCACGCTTGCCCGGTTTTCTCCGTCAATACCGTCGGAAAGTACGTAAATTTTATAAAAAGTCTCCGGACCGGCAGTATTCAGGAGAGAAAAAACAGTAACGCTCAAAGGCAGGATACCCCGGTTGTCACTGGCCAGGACGACGGCAAATTCATTCTTTTTCATCGGATTATTCATTCGGGTGATGTCAGCGGCGCAGCAACCGGGCTCCCGCCTTGCGTATTTTCTTCCAGTAATAGGAAAAGTCCAAGCCGGATTTTCCGCCCATCCAGGTTTTCAGCAATTTTCCTTCCCGGCGGGACAGACTGGAATCATCCTCTCCGGGACGGTACAGATTTTCCTGACAAAGCATATCGGCCACCTTCCGGGTAACCTCCTTTTGAACGGCATGAGGGGCGTATTTGCGGATATTCCTCACGCCCATTACCAGCATTTTCAAAAATGCCGTCCTGTATTCCTCCAGAATTCCGGCTTCTTTCCATTCCTTCAGCACCAGCTCCGCCACCGTCAGGTAATCCAGCGACTGGAGGGAACTGCCGGACGCAAAACCACTGGTAATGGACCCGGCCCGCTTGCGGTAAACGTAAGCCGCCCTGCTGACGACGCAAACTCTCCTGCACCACGGAAAAACGGCGTAATGGAAATACAGGTCTTCACAGGCAACGCCCTCGGGGAACCGGATGCCATGCTTTTCCACAATGGAACGCCTGATCATCATACCTCCCGCTCCATGATGTATTTTCCCAATGGTCTCCGGAGAGCAGGGAATCCACCCCTTTTCCGGAGAGGCCATATCCTCCGGCAGGAACCGGTCTTCCCTGTCGGGGTCGGCCTCGTAATAATACCGGAACCCGCATACCAGCTTGTCGGCATCCAGCGCCTTCGCACGGGAATACATCTCCTCCAGCAAATCCGTCTCCAGCCAATCGTCGGAATCCACCAAAAACAGATATTCTCCCACAGCATGGTTCATCGCCAGATTCCGGGAACGGGATAAACCGCCGTTTTCCGGGGCCAACACCACTTTCACCCGCGGGTCCCGCTCCGCGAATTCCCGCAGAATGGACAGGGAGCCATCTGTGGAAGCGTCATCCACGCAAACTACCTCCAGTTCACGAAGCGTCTGAGAGCAAATGCTTTCCAGGCACTGGGCCAGGTACGGCTCCACATTGTAAACCGGAACCAGCACGGAAATGTTCACGGGAGCCGTCATAAGCCATGCGGAAAATCTGCCGCCCTTATTTGTTCAAATCCTTCCTGCGGCGGCAGAAAAGGCTCCAGCGCGGACCATACCTGGTCCACTGTAATTTCCTCAATGGCGCCGGGGGAAACCAGGTTGGAAATGCACCGCGCAGTAATGGCGGAGTTGCGCGTCCGGTGGCAGAAAATGGCGGTCACGGGCACCCCGGCATAGGCACACATATGTGTAGGCCCCGTATCATTGCCTACACAAGCCAGGGAACGCAAAGCCATCTGGGGAATATCCATCAGGGAAGACTTGCCCAGAAAACTGACAGCCAGGGGAGAGCTGGCGGCAATAGCCTCCACTTCCACAGCCTCCGCCCGGGTGCCGATGACAACGGAGGACACGCCCCGCGCCGCCAGGCGTTTCGCCAGGGCACAGAAATTTTCCACGGGCCAGCGCTTGTAGGGATGGTTGGGGGAACAGCCCGGAATCATCATCACATAACGTTCCGGAAGCTCGTCAAAATGCAGCCCCTCCCCGTGCATGAAAGAAAGATCCGTCAGAACGCGTTCCAAACGGAACGGCTCCCGTACCACCTTCCCCCACCGGAAGGATTTCTTCTTCAGCAATTTGCGCCGTTCTCCGGAATTGCAGGCCACCCAGTCCATGTCATGGTTCAGCAGGAAGCGCACGGCGGGATAATAGCGTTTCCTGGTGCGGGAAGATTCCTGAAGATCGTACACCACATCAAAATTCCCTTTCACAATGGAACGGACGGCTCTCCAGGTGGCGCCCAGCTTCCAGTAAGGCAGGCGATTATCCACAATAAAATCGTCAAACACTCCGAGCTGCTCCGCCATGGGAACAAACATTCCCATGGTCATCAGGGTGATATGCGCCTCCGGATGAAGTTCGCGGAGCCGCTTCATCGTCCCCATGGCGAGCACCACATCGCCAAGGGCTCCATGCTTGATGATCAGAATGCGCTGTGCAGGCATGGGAGAAAAAAGGAATGCGGGTTAAACGTAACTGTCTTCCCTGTCCAGATACTCCTGCACGTATCGGCGCACGCCATCCTCCAAGGAAGTCATGGGAGCTGCATAACCGGCAGCGCGCAGCCTGGAAAGGTCCGCCTGCGTATAATACTGATATTTCCCCCTGAGCTCTTCAGGCATCTCCCGGTAGGCAATCTTTTCCTGGAGGCCCAGCGCATGGAATGCCGCCTTCGCCAGATCGTGGAAAGAACGTGCCTTCCCGGAACCTACGTTGAACAGGCCGCTCACCTCCGGATGCTCCAGCAGCCAAAGCACCACATCTACGCAGTCGCCCACCCACACGAAATCCCGGAGCTGCCATCCGTCACGGTAGTCGGGATGGTAAGATTTAAACAGCTTCACCGTTTCATTGGCCTTCACCTGGGGGAATATATGGGCCACCACGCTTTTCTGCCCGCCCTTATGGTATTCATTAGGGCCGTACACGTTGAAAAATTTAAGCCCGGCGTATTGGGGGGGAACCGGACGCCCTTCTTTCACTTCCCGGGCCACTTTACGGTCAAACAGGGCCTTGCTCCAGCCGTATGCGTTCAGGGGGCGCAGCGCGTTGACGTGCTCCAGGGAGGCGTCATCGTCAAACCCCATGGAACCGTCCCCGTACGTGGCTGCGGAGGAGGCGTAAATAAACCGTTTGCCGTACAGGGAACAAAACTCCCACAAATGCCAGCTCAGCGTGAAATTCGTCCGGATAATCAAATCGGCGTCCGTCTCCGTGGTGGCGGAAATGGCCCCCATGTGAATGACCGCCTCCACCTCATCCGCATGCGCCTTCATATAATCAAGCATGCCTTCTGGAGAAACCACGGCGCACAGCTCTCTCTTGGCAATGTTCCTCCACTTGTCGGAAGAGCCCAGCTCGTCCACCACCACAAGATCCTTTTTACCGGCTTTTTCCAGAGCGGCGACAATGTTTGAGCCGATAAACCCGGCCCCACCCGTGACAATAATCATAAGAGAAGAATCAATGAAAAAGTTGTACGGCCTTTTGTACCACATCCACCCGTCCCTAGGCAACTGCCATTTGAGGCGTTCCCCGGCTCCCAATTTTCAACGAATTTACAATCCGGACACTCCAAACCCTGACCGTTCCATGCGGAAAACCATTGGAACGCAATCCCCGCGCAGCCTGCGGAGGATGCGCCCCTCAAATCCTCTTTTCATACTGGCAACGTTAAAAACTTTCGGTAAGACCTGTCTTGCAAAAATTATCATTGACCACGGATTGTAAATCCGTTACACACATTCCCACCCCCTATGATCCCCGATGTTTCCATCATTGTTCCCTGCTACAATGTAGCCGCCTACGTGGACAGCTGCCTGGATAGCCTGGTACGCCAGACTCTCCGGAACATTGAAATTATCTGCATCAACGACGGCTCCACGGATGAGACCTGGATACATCTGCTGCGCTGGAAAGAAAAGGACAGCAGAATCATCCTTCTGAACCAGCGGAACGCGGGCGTTTCCGCAGCAAGGAATGCAGGGCTGGATGCCGCCCGCGGCCTTTATGTCGGCTTTGCGGATCCGGACGACTACATGGATCCGGAAATGTATTCCCGCCTTTTTTCGGCGGCTCTGGAATATGACGCAGACATTGTGGAATGCGGAAACCATGTTTTTGAAGACTCGTCAGACCGGCTTATCGAAGCCAAAAGAAGATCACCCTCCCGGCATTTTGAAGAGAACGCCTCTCCGGCCAGCTTCTTCCGGGATTCCATCTGGGGGAAAATGGATATCTGCGTGTGGAGCAAACTGTTCCGGAAAAGCATGCTGGACGCCCACCGCCTCCGCTTCAACGTACATCTGAAATCCGGTGCAGAGGATGAAACCTTCCGGCTGATGGCCGTTCCCCATGCCTCCCGTCTCCTGTTCATTCCCGACTGCCTGTATTACTACCGCCTTATGCGCAACGGCTCCCTCTCCCGCCGCTGCAACGTTCCCACCTACTCCAAATGCGTGCAGGAATTCCAGCGGCTGCTGTACATTGTGGACTACTGGCAGAAACAAGGATGGCAGAATGAAGGCCTGTTCGCTTACGGCGTTCGGAAAATCAGGCCTTTTTTTGTTTCCAAGCATCCCCTTTTCCATCAGATGACTGCTGTCCAGCAACGTTCCGCGCTGGACTGGTGGAGCCAGTTCTATCAGAAGGCGGAAGGAAAACGTTTCCTCTCCGCTCTATCGGGACGGGACAGGCAACTGGCGGACCTGTTGAACTCGGCGAAACCGGTCCCCAACGGCTGGGGGCGCATTCTGCTGGCAGCCTGCTCCCTGCTTCCCGGACAAAAAGGACGTTATTACTCCTGCAAAAAAATGCTTGCGGAACATTTTTCCCAAGTCTGCCCCAATGGGTTTCAAAAAGAAAACGCTTCTCTGGAAGAGCCGTTTGACACATCGCCGCCTTCCCTGTAAATTGCCTTATCCTCCCATTCCGGATCAATGAACCGTTTTCTCTCATTTGCAGACTCCCGCATGTCGGCCGCCCTGGAGCGGCTGGGCAGGCAGGCGGAAGCGCTGGATTTTTTTGATGAGATCACGCTCTTCACGGAACACGACCTTTCCGCAGAATTCACCAGCCGCATGGGCCGGTACCTGACGCCGTCCTGCCGGGGATTCGGATACTGGTCCTGGAAACCCTGGGTCATCCACCATGTCCTCCAAGAAATGGAGGAAGGCGACCGCCTCCTTTATCTGGATGCAGGCTGCCATATCAACGCCAACGGAACGGAGCGCTTCCGGGAATACGTAAACATGCTGGACCGCGACAGCCGCGGCATGCTGGTTTTCACCAACGGACAGCCGGAATACAAATGGACCAAAGGAGATATCTTCCGCCACTTCGGCGTTTCCCAAGAAGACGGGCATATCACGCATACCCAGCAAATTGCGGGCGGCCATGTTTTCCTGAAAAAGAACCCGCTCACGGAAAGCCTGATCCGGGATTGGCTCCATGTCTTTTACGACCATCTGCATCTTGCGGACAACACTCCTTCCGCCTCCCCCAACCTGCCGGGTTTTGTGGAAAACCGGTATGACCAGAGCATCTTCTCCATCCTATGCAAACTGAGGGGCATTACTACCCTCGATGGATCGGAAACCTATGCGGAAAACTGGGAACAGCTCTCCTTGTTTCCATTCCAGGACAGACGGGACATGGGAATCCCACGGGCCGGGAAAAAGGGATGGCTGGAAAAATGCAGGCAGCTCCTTCTTTCTTCCAAAAGAAACGGATTAGGAATCCGCCGTCAAGCCTACAAATCTGAAAGAAAAACGTTTTGGGGAAATCCAGGTTGCCAGTATTCCATGAACTGCGGCAGGCTGTTCCCAGCATGACGGCCTTTTTATTTTCATTCCGGTATGAATGGGGGAAAGCCGGATTCCGGTGACAGCATAACTGTGAATAGAGGTGGGAGAATGTCGGCGGAGGATAGTGCGGGTGCGGAGTTTTGGAATGGAGGGATGTTTGCTTTCATGAAGGCAAAACATTCCTGATCAAATGAAAAGAGCTTGTCCAAATAACCGTCATTACATTCCGGAAACGGCAGCCGAAGGGGAAAGGAATTCTCGGGATGAAGCTGTGGAAAAGGACGGGAAAATAGTTCATGGTGCGTCAGATTGCCCCGTTTGGAAACGTCGTGCAGCCCGGTTGTTCCGAATGGGGAAGCTTTACCGGATTCCTAATCCTCATACTTTCCTATGTGGCTTCTCCTCAATGCCGAACAATATTTCAAGTCTCCCATAGCGTCTCGGCCAGCTCCGCCCCTTACCGGTTGAGCGACGCTCTGAACCGGCATATTCCCGGCCTGAAATCCACCCTGCTGCTCCGGAGGCGCAAAAAAATTGACGGCCTGGAAATCCACAGGACACCCGCCAGAAGGGCTACGGACGCCTTGCGACGCCATCTGGCCCATGGATTTGACATTCTGCTGCCGGAAAGAAGAAAAGACCTGCCTTTCTCCCTGAACGTGCTGGGCATGGGATTTGACACGGCCCAAATGGAAAAAGCCGATGTGGTGCATCTGCACTGGATAGGCGGCAGAACCGTGGATTTCTCGCAGCTGCGCCATATCCGCCGTCCATTGGTCTATACCCTGCACGACATGTTTGCCTGCACCGCGGGATGTCACTGCACCATGGACTGCAGCCTGTTCCAAGACGAATGCCGCGGCAACTGCCCCCAGCTTGGCGCTCCCCGCCTCTTCCGCAACATTCCAGCGTGGCTGTTTTCCCGCAAACGCCGCGCCTTCGGCCGCATCCCGTCCCTTACCCTCGTAACTCCCTCCCTCTGGTTAAAAAGGGAAGTGGAAAGAAGCTGCATGTTCCCTGGAAGAAAAATCGTACAGATTTACAATCCTGTGGACACGGACCTTTTCCGTCCGGCGGAAGACCGGAATGCCATCCGGGCCGGCCTGGGCATCCCGCCCGGAGCGTTCGTCATCGCCTGCGGCGCAACCGGCCTGTTCAATCCGGTCAAAGGCGGCCATTTCATCCCCCTGGTGCTGGAGGAACTATACCGGCGCGGGCACCGGAATCTTCATCTCCTGCTCTTCGGCAACCAGGAAAAAAGCGTGGACTACCCCTTCCCCAGCACAAGCGCCGGATTCATTACGGACATGAACAAGCTGGCCGGGCTTTACAGCGCGGCGGACATTTTCCTGAACCCCACGCTTCAGGATGTCCTTTCCAACGTAGCGCTGGAATCCATGGCCTGCAAAACCCCTTCCGTTACCTTCCGGACGGGAGGAGTTCCGGAAGCGGTTCTGGACGGAAGGACGGGGCTGGTCGCTCCGCAGGGAGACCTGAACCAAATGGCCGCCCACTGCGAACGGCTCATCCAGGACGGAAAACTCCTGCAAAACCTGGCGGAGGAAGGCCGCCGGCACGCGGAACAAACATTCTCCTACCCCGTCATTGCCGCACGGCACGCCGCCCTGTATGAGGAAACGCTCCGGGAATACCGTTACGAAAAGTGAAAACGGCCGGCGTTCAACTGACGGACGTCCTGTTCCTGTACATCCGGGCGCATCTTCCTTTGTCATTGACAAGAAAAAGACGCCTCATACACTCTGCACCGTTTCAACCCTTCTCTCCCCATGAAAACGCTTAAAATCTCCTTTTTACAGTCCACTCCGGATTTCGGCAGGGAAGGAATGCTTCAGCTTCTGAAAAGCCGGTATCATGTGGTGGAAGACGATTCCGATTTTGATTACCTGGTCGCCACCCCCTGGTTTTACGTCAACCGGGAGGCTTTTTACGATTTTCTGGAACGGGCCCCCGGCCACATCACCGTCATGTACGGCTGTCATGAAGCCATTGCGCCGGATTTCATGCTGTTTGACTATTACATCGGGCTCGATACGGTGCCCGGAAGCGACCGCACTGTCAAACTTCCCTACCTTCGCCACCATTTGCAGGAAGTGCACGGCGGAAAGGAAGGCCTGGATGCCCATGCTCTCCTGGCCTCCAAAACGGGTTTCTGCAACTTCATTTACGCCAACCGCAAATCCCATCCCAACCGGGATGCCATGTTCCACAAGCTCTCCGCTTTCCGGTTCGTCAATTCCCTGGGGCCCCATCTTAACAACACCCCGGGCGACGGCCACCGGGCGGAAGACTGGTACGCATCCTCCATCAGAATGAAAAAGCCGTATAAATTCTCCATTGCCTTTGAAAATGCATGGTACCCCGGCTACACCAGTGAAAAAATCGTCACCAGCATGCTTGCGGGCACCATTCCCATTTACTGGGGAAATCCGGACATCAGCCGGGAATTCAATTCCGCCTCATTCATCAACTGCCACGACTTCCCAACCCTGGACGACGCCGCGGCCTATGTGCAAAAAGTGGACGAAGACGATAGCCTGTGGTGTGAAATCATGTCGCGCCCCTGGAAAACCCCGGAACAGGAAGCCCGCTTTCTGGAAGAGACGGAAAGGGAAACAGCCAAGCTTTACAAAATATTCGACCAATCTCCGGAAGAAGCACGCCGCAAAGGTGACGGAACATGGGTATCCTACTACCAGCGCTTTTTAAAACGCGGCCACAGGATGCAGCTGGCATGGCGGCGGCTGAAAAACCGCCTGCGCCGCTGACCGGAATTTCCGGGCAAATTCAACCCCATGCCGGTTTTCCTCCATCCGCCTTCCCCCACTCCCATCTACCCTCTCTCCGCTTCATGAGCAAATGCTTTTCTGAAACCTTTTGTTCACCTTCTCTACATCAAGCCGGAAGCGCCATCCACGGAACCTATTTCCCGCACATTGACGGCTTGCGCACCTTTGCCGTGCTGGCCGTCGTCCTGTACCATTTGCAGGAAGGAATCTGTCCGGGGGGCTATACAGGCGTGGACATCTTCTTTGTCATCTCCGGATATCTGATTGGCGGAGGCCTTATCCGCGGCCTGAAAGAGGGGACCTTCTCCCTGACCTCCTTTTACCTCCGGAGAATCAGACGCATCATGCCCGCCTACTTCTGTCTGATTGCGGTTGTGCTGGCCTTCGGCTGCGTCGTGCTGGACTGCGATGACCTGCGGACTCTGGGCCGGACGGTGAGATCCAGCGCCCTTTTCATCACCAACATTTATTTCAGCAGAACCACAGGGGATTACTTCAGCCCGGCGGCGGAAGAAAACCCTTTGCTGAACCTGTGGTCCCTGAGCGTGGAAGAGCAATTTTACCTGATGATTCCACTCACCCTGTGGCTGCTCTGGAAATTCAGGGAAAAAGCCGTCAAACCCGTTCTATGGGGGGCGCTGGGCCTCTCCTTCTTCGCCGCCGTCTGCCACATGGGGCATCTGGAACATAACAAGGCCTTCTACCTGCTCTACTGCCGCGCCTGGGAACTCTTGGCCGGCTGTCTTCTGGCCCTCGCCCCCGCCGCAGGACAAAACCGGGGCGCCGGATGGCTGCGGGCGGCGGGATGGGCCGGCATCCTGCTCCCATTTGCCTGCTATACGCCTTCCACTCCTTTTCCCGGATACACGGCCATCCCTTCCGTCGCGGGGGCGGCTTTGCTTATCCGTTACGGGAACCATGGCTGGGCCGGGCGTATCCTCAGGCACCCGCTCAGCACAGGCATCGGCAAAATCTCCTACTCCCTGTACCTGTGGCATTGGCCGGTTATCGTGTACTGGACATACATCTGCTTCGACGAATGCGCTCCCTGGGATTATGCGGGAATGTTCCTTCTCTCCCTTCTTCTGGGTTTCCTCTCCTGGAAATTCGTGGAAACTCCCTTCAGGACGACCGTCTCATGGCAAAATCCCCAAAAAAGCGTTTCTGGCCACGGCAGCAGGGTGCCTCATGCTGGGACTTGCCGGCGAATGGCTCAAATGGACGGACGGCGCGCGGGATTACTGGCATGTAGCGGCCAACAACATGGAATTCCCTGAATACTGGAAAGGGCCGGCCTTCCCTCCCTCCTTCGGCATCACGCCTCCCGACCGGGCGGTAGTGGAAAAGGGAAACGCCATCCAGCACCATCATCCAGAGCTGGGGGATGTGACGGATTACCCCTTTGTCCTGCTGGGAAAAACCGGGCAGGCCCCTTCCTTCCTGCTTATGGGGGACAGTCATGCCATGGCCAGTTCCCCCGGGTTTGACGAGGCCGCCCGGCTTCTTCAGCGTTCGGGCCTGTTCTACCGCGCGCGCCTGTGTCCGCTGAGCGGCATTTCCAGCTCCGGAGACTCCTCTTCCCTAACGCTCCTGCGCCTGATGTACCCCCATTGGGAACAC
>ULRO01044512.1_pt1 | contig 10611 bp, 3 predicted proteins | sample 1955421 | NCBI WGS metagenome assembly ULRO01 (sample SAMEA4835682, study PRJEB28245) | human gut metagenome | biome: gut microbiome; material: fecal sample | place: Denmark | collected 2008 | reverse complement strand
TTCGGCCAGTACAAGCGCCTGACCAACAGCTTCCAGGGCGGTATGCTCACCGGCAAGGGCCTGACCTTCGGCGGCTCTCTGGCCCGTACTGAGGCCACCGGCTACGGCCTGTGCTACTTCACCGCCGAGGCTCTGAAGTGTATGCGCAACGACAGCCTTGAGGGCAAGACTGTGGTCATCTCCGGCTCCGGCAATGTTGCCATCTATGCCTGCCAGAAGGCTCAGGCTCTGGGCGCAAAGGTCGTTACCATGTCCGATTCCAACGGCTATGTCTACGACCCCAACGGCATTGATCTGGCTTACGTCAAGGAGCTGAAGGAAGTCCGCCGCGGCCGCATCAAGGAGTATGCCGAGACCCACGCCGGTGTAACCTACGTTGCCGACTGCTCCAAGGTCTGGACTGTCCCCTGCGACATCGCCCTGCCCTGCGCAACCCAGAACGAGATCAACAAGGAGTCCGCTGAGGCTCTGGTCAAGAACGGCTGCACCGTTGTCTGCGAGGGCGCAAACATGCCCAGCACGCCCGAGGCCATCGAGGTCTACCTGTCCAACGGTGTCCTGTACGGACCCGCAAAGGCTGCCAACGCCGGCGGCGTGGCCACCTCCGGCCTGGAGATGAGCCAGAACTCCGAGCGTCTGAGCTGGACCTTCGAAGAGGTCGATGCAAAGCTGAAGGGCATCATGGAGGGCATCTTCCACGCTTCCTATGACGCTTCCGTTGCTGCCGGTTCCGAGGGCAACCTGATGGTCGGTGCAAACTGCGCCGGTTTCCTGAAGGTCGCTACCGCCATGATGGCACAGGGCATCACCTACTAATTGTTCCAAAGCATTTTCAAGAGCTGCGTTCGCAAGAGCGCGGCTCTTTTTGTATCTATTCGCTGGCCGCATCTCCGGGAGCTTTTCCCGGCGGGTCAACGGACATTCCATGCCCGCCCCGCAAGCGGGGCCCCACCTCGGATACTCGCCGAGAAAACGCCCCTCGTGCGGCCTGTATAAAGCCCTGCCAACCCGTCCATACTGACCACATCAAGCGAAGAGAGGGTTCTGAAATGGACGAACAGATGTTTTGTTTTCAATGCGAGCAGGCGGCGCACTGCACTGCCTGTACCGGTAAGGCCGGTGTCTGCGGCAAAAGCGCGGACACGGCAGCGGCGCAGGACCGCCTGACCGGCGCACTCATCTCCTACGCCAGCCAGCTCATCGGCGAGGGGCGGGCCCCCGCCCCGGAACAGGCACTTCTGCTGATGGAAGGGCTGTTCACCACCATCACCAACGTGAACTTCGACCCGCAGACCGTGGACCAGCTGACCGAGAGCATCCATGCGGCCTGCCCCGGCATCGGGTTCGACTACGACATGGCAAACCTCTGGCACGAGCCGGACGAGGACATCCGCAGTCTGAAATCGTTCGTCCTGTTCAGCCTGCGCGGCATGGCAGCGTACAATTACCATGCGCGGGTGCTGGGCCGCATCGACCCGGAGCTGGACCGCTTCTTCTGCGAAGCATTGCAGGCCGTTGGCAGCGAATGCTCCATCGACACCCTCTGGACACTGGTGCAGAAGACCGGCAAGGCCAGCTACCGCTGCATGGAGCTGCTGGACGCCGCTAACACCGGAGCCTTCGGCCAGCCGGAGCCGGTGGAGGTGCCGCTCGTCATCGAGAAAGGGCCGTTCATTGTCATTTCCGGCCACGACCTCTACGACATGAAGTGCCTGCTGGAGCAGACGGCGGGCAAAGGCATCCACGTCTACACCCACTCGGAAATGCTCCCCGCCCACGGCTACCCGGAGCTGAAGCAGAAGTACCCGCATCTGAAGGGCAACTTCGGCACAGCCTGGCAGAACCAGCAGCGGGAGTTTGAGGACATCCCGGCCCCGATCCTCTTCACCACCAACTGCATCATGCCCCTGCGGGAGAGCTACGCCGACCGGGTGTTCACCACCTCGGTGGTGTCCTATCCCGGCGTCCCGCACATCGGGCCAGAGCGGGATTTCTCCCCCGTCATTGCCAAAGCACTGGAACTAGGGGGCTACCCGGAAGACACCGCCATGCCCGGCATCAACGGCGGGCGCAGCGTCGTGACCGGCTTTGCGCGGAGCGCTGTGCTCTCCCACGCCAATGAGATCGTTTCGGCCGTGAAAAGCGGGCAGATCCGCCATTTCTTCCTGGTGGGCGGCTGTGACGGCACCCGGCCTTCCCGCCGCTACTACACCGAGTTCGCCAAGCTCACCCCGCCCGACACCGTGATCCTGACGCTGGCCTGCGGCAAATTCCGCCTGAACGACCTGGATCTCGGCACCGTGGCGGGCCTGCCCCGCATCCTCGATGTGGGCCAGTGCAACGACGCATACAGCGCCATTCAGATCGCGCTGGCGCTGGCCGATGCGTTCCAGTGCAGCGTCAACGACCTGCCGCTCTCGCTGGTGCTCTGCTGGTTCGAGCAGAAGGCCGTCTGCATCCTCATCGCACTGCTGGCGCTGGGCATCCAAAACATCCGGCTCGGCCCTACCCTGCCCGCCTTCCTCTCGCCGGGCGTGGTGCGCGTTTTGCAGGAAAAGTACAATCTGATGGCCGTCACGACCCCGGAAGATGATCTGAAAGCAATTTTGGGCGAAGGATGAATCCGTTTCATCTCATCATCAAACCGCACAAGAAGTGCGGGCTTTGGTGTACTAAAGTTTGTTGCACCTCCCACTTGAACAATCTTCACGAATCATTATAATAAAGCTAACGGAACAAAGGCGTTCCAGAAGGGTGAAGTCTACCCTTCTGGGGCGCTTTTTTGTTTTCTGTGCAAGATTGGCTGCGGATTGTGCCGCGGCCCAGAGGATATTTTGAGAGATAAGGATGGGAAAGGCAATGGATCAATTTACGGAAAACGCCACGCCTCTTGGCCTGTATGACCCTCAGTTCGAGCACGATGCCTGCGGCATCGGCGCTGTAGTGGACATCAAGGGCCGCAAGAGCCATCAGACGGTCAGCGATGCCCTGAGCATCGTGGAGCGTCTGGAGCACCGCGCCGGTAAGGATGCCGAGGGCAAGACCGGCGACGGCGTGGGCATCATGCTGCAGATCAGCCACAAGTTCTTCTCCAAGGTGGCCGATGAGCTGAACATCAGCCTGGGCAACGAGCGGGAATACGGTGTCGGCATGTTCTTCTTCCCCCAGAACGAGCACCTGCGGGCACAGGCCATGAAGCTGTTTGAGCTGGTCACCCGCAAGGAGGGGCTTGAGTTTCTGGCATGGCGCAGGGTGCCGGTAGACCCCGATGCCGTGGGCCAGAAGGCCCGGGACTGTATGCCCTCCATCTGGCAGTGCTTCATCAAAAAGCCTGCCCGTGTGAGCAAGGGCATTGATTTTGACCGCAGGCTCTACATCATCCGCCGGGTGTTCGAGCAGGCCAGCAACGGCACCTATGTACCCAGCCTGTCCAGCCGCACCATCGTCTACAAGGGCATGTTCCTGGTGCACGATCTGCGCCTGTTCTACCTTGACCTGCAGGACGAGGATTACGAATCCGCCATCGGCATGGTGCACAGCCGCTTTTCTACCAACACCAACCCCAGCTGGATGCGTGCCCACCCCAACCGGTTCATTCTGCACAACGGCGAGATCAACACCATCAAGGGCAACACCGATGCCATGCTGGCCCGTGAGGAGAGCATCGAGAGCCCCATCCTGCAGGACGACATGAACAAGATCCTGCCCATCATCAACACCTCCGGCTCGGACTCCGCCATGCTGGACAACGCGCTGGAGTTCATGGTGATGAACGGCATGGACCTGCCTCTGGCTGTGATGATCACCATCCCCGAGCCCTGGGAGAACAACAAGAACATCAGCCAGAAAAAGCGCGATTTCTACCAGTATTACGCCACCATGCTGGAGCCCTGGGACGGCCCCGCCGCCATCCTCTTCTCCGACGGCGACGTGGTGGGCGCGGTGCTGGACCGCAACGGTCTGCGCCCCAGCCGCTACTATATCACCAAGGACGGCCGGATGATCCTGTCCTCCGAGGTGGGCGTGCTGCCCTGCGCCCCGGACAACATTCTGATGAAAGACCGCCTGCGCCCCGGCAAAATGCTGCTGGTGGATACCGTCAAGGGCGAGGTCGTGGATGACGAGAAGCTGAAGGAATACTACGCCAGCCGCGAGCCCTACGGCGAGTGGATCGACCGGAATCTGGTCCGGCTGAAGGACCTGAAGATCCCCAACATCAAGGTCCCCAGCTACACCGGCGAGGAGCTGACCCGCCTGCAGAAGGTCTTTGGCTACAAATACGAGGAGATCAAGGAGCTGATCCTGCCCATGGCCCGGGCCGGTGCCGAGCCTTCCGGAGCCATGGGCACCGACACCCCGCTGGCTGTCCTGAGTGACCAGCACCCCCCGCTGTTCAACTACTTCAAGCAGCGGTTCGCACAGGTCACCAACCCGCCCATCGATGCCATCCGTGAGAAGGTGGTCACCTCCACCAGCGTCTATGTGGGTGCCCACGGCAACCTGCTGGAGGACAAGCCCGAGAACTGCAAGGTGCTCAAGGTGCAGAACCCCATCCTGACCAGCACCGATCTGCTCAAGATCAAGCACATGAACGTGCCCGGCTTCAAGACCGCCACGGTGTCCATCAATTACTATAAGAACACCAGCCTGGAAAAGGCCATCGACCGCGTATTCCTGGAGGTGGACCGCGCCTACAAGGACGGTGCCAACATCATCATCCTCTCTGATCGCGACATTGACGAGTACCACGTCTCCATCCCCAGCCTGCTGGCTGTTTCTGCCGTGTCCCAGTACCTCATCCGCACCAAGAAGAGCACGGCCATGGCCCTCATCCTTGAGAGCGCCGAGCCCCACGAGGTGCACCACTTTGCCACCCTGCTGGGCTACGGTGCCTGCGCCGTCAACCCCTATCTGGCCCACGATACCATTGCCCAGCTCATCGACGAGGGTCTGCTGGACAAGGATTACTACGCCGCCGTGGATGACTACAACAAGGCTGTGCTAAACGGCATCGTGAAGATCGCCTCCAAGATGGGCATTTCCACCATCCAGAGCTACCAGAGCAGCCAGATCTTTGAGGCGGTCGGCATCTCCAAGGATGTCATCGACAAGTACTTCACCGGTACGGTCAGCCGTGTGGGCGGCATCGGTCTGGAGGACATTCAGGCGGATGTGGAAGCTGCCCACAACGCCGCCTTTGACCCGCTGGGTCTGGATATCAACATGGAGCTGGCCGACGGCGGTGCCCACAAGTTCCGCAGCGGCAAGGAAGAGCACCTCTTCACCCCGCAGACCATCCATCTGTTCCAGAAAGCCTGCTTCACGGGCGACTACAAGGCCTTCAAAGACTTCACCCGCACCGTGGACAACATGGGTGCCGAGGGCATGCACCTGCGCAGCCTGCTGGACTTCAGCTATGACCCCAACGGTGGCATCCCCCTTGAGGAGGTGGAGCCTGTCAGCTCCATCGTCAAGCGGTTCAAAGCCGCTGCCATGAGCTACGGTGCCCTGAGCAGCGAGGCCCACGAGACCATCGCCATCGCCCTGAATCGTCTGGGCGGCCGGAGCAACACCGGCGAGGGCGGCGAGCCCGAGGAGCGCTACCAGAGCGAGAGCAACTCCAAGATCAAGCAGGTAGCCTCGGCCCGCTTCGGCGTGACCAGCAAGTATCTGGTCTCCGCCGAAGAGATCCAGATCAAGCTGGCACAGGGCGCAAAGCCCGGCGAGGGCGGCAACCTGCCCGGTGCCAAGGTCTATCCCTGGATCGCCAAGACCCGCCACAGCACCACCGGCGTGGGCCTGATCTCTCCCCCGCCCCACCACGACATCTACTCCATCGAGGATCTGGCCGAGCTGATCTATGACCTGAAGAACGCCAACCGCCACGCCAACATCAACGTGAAGCTGGTCAGCGAGGCCGGTGTCGGCACCATTGCCGCCGGTGTTGCCAAGGGCGGCGCACAGGTCATCCTCGTCTCCGGTTACGACGGCGGCACCGGTGCAGCCCCCCGCACCTCCATCAAGAACGCGGGCCTGCCCTGGGAGCTGGGCATCGCCGAGACCCACCAGACCCTGATCCTGAACGGCCTGCGCAGCCGTGTCCGCATTGAGAGCGACTCCAAGCTGCTCTCCGGCCGCGATGTTGCCATCAGCTGTATGCTGGGCGCTGAGGAGTTCGGCTTCGGCACCTCCCTGCTGATGTGCGAAGGCTGCGTGATGATGCGTGTCTGCAACCTGGACACCTGCCCCATGGGCATCTGCACCCAGAACCCCGAGCTGCGCAAGCGGTTCAAGGGCAAGCCCGAGTATATCATCAACTACCTGACCTTTGTGGCGCAGGAGCTGCGGGAGTACATGGCCAAGCTTGGCGTGCGCACCATCGACGAGCTGGTGGGCCGCACCGACCTGCTCCATGTCAAGCCCAGTGCTGCCGGCAGCCGTGCCGCCAAGATGAATCTGGACTGCATCCTGCACAACCCGGCCATTGCAAACAGCAACGTCCACTTTGTGCCTGCCGATACCTATGACTTCCACCTTGAGAACACCCTCGACATGAAGGTGCTGATGAAGAAGTTCAAGCTGGGCAGCAAGGCACCCCAGAGCGTCCGGCTGGAGGTCTCCAACACCGACCGCGCCCTGGGTGCCATCTTTGGCAGCGAGATCACCCGCAAGTACGGCAGCTCCCTGCCCGACGATGTCTACACCGCCGAGTGCATCGGCGCAGGCGGCCAGAGCTTTGGCGCGTTCATCCCCAAGGGCCTGACCCTCAGCCTGACCGGCGACTGCAACGACTACATGGGCAAGGGCCTGTCCGGCGGCAAGATCATCGTCCGCCCGCCCGAGGGCATCGGCTACAAGCCCGAGGAAAACATCATCACCGGCAACGTGGCCCTTTACGGTGCCACCAGCGGCAAGGCCTTCGTCTCCGGCGTGGCCGGTGAGCGCTTCTGCGTCCGCAACAGCGGCGCGACCGCCGTTGTCGAGGGCGTGGGCGACCACGGCTGTGAGTACATGACCGGCGGCACTGTCGTGGTCCTGGGCCAGACCGGCAAGAACTTCGCGGCCGGCATGACCGGCGGCGTGGCCTACGTTCTGGACGAGAACTGGGATTTCTACCAGCGGGTCAATAAGGAGACCGTGAGCCTGGAGCCTGTGGAGCACAAGTACGATGTTGCTGCCCTGAAGGAGCTCATCCGCGAGCATGTGGAAGCCACCGGCTCCCCCCGCGGCAAGGAGATCCTGGACAACTTCAGCGAGTACCTGCCCAAGTTCAAGAAAGTCCTCCCCTACGATTACGACCGGATGCTCCGGGTCATCGCTTCCATGGAGGAGCGCGGCCTGGACGGCGAACAGGCACAGATCGAAGCATTCTACGCTGTGCAGAAGAAGAAGTAAGGAGGGCTGGATCATGGGCAAGATCACTGGATTTATGGATTACACGCGCAAGACCAGCACGGATGTCCCGCCGCTGGAGCGCATTGAAAATTTCAACGAGTTTCACGTCTGGCTCTCCCGCGAGGAGCAGCAGACCCAGGCCGCCCGCTGCATGGACTGCGGCGTGCCCTTCTGCCAGGCCGGCATGATGATCGGCGGCATGGCATCGGGCTGCCCGCTGAACAACCTCATCCCCGAGTGGAACGACCTGGTCTATCAGGGCAAGTGGGAGCTGGCGCTCCACCGCCTGCGCGCCACCAACCGCTTCCCAGAGTTCACCAGCCGGGTCTGCCCCGCCCTGTGTGAAGCAGCCTGCACCTGCGGTGATGTGACCGGCAGCAGCGTGACCGTGCGCGAGAACGAGCACGCCATCGTGGAAACGGGCTACGCCAAGGGCTGGCTCCACGCCGCCCCTCCCCCGGCCCGCACCGGCAAGAGCGTGGCCGTCATCGGCAGCGGCCCGGCCGGTCTTTCGGTGGCCGAGTACCTGAACATCCGGGGCCACGCCGTCACCGTGTTTGAGCGCGCCGACCGCGTGGGCGGCCTGCTGATGTACGGCATCCCCAACATGAAGTTGGACAAATCCGTCATCGAGCGCCGCATCAGGATCATGCAGGCCGAGGGCGTGGAGTTCCGCACCAGCATGGATGTGGGCGGTGCCGTGGATGCCGAGAGCATCCTGAACAGCTACGATGCCGTGGTGCTCTGCTGCGGTGCCAAAAAGGCCCGTGACCTGAACGTTCCGGGCCGGGATGCCAACGGCGTGCATTTTGCCGTGGATTACCTCACCAGCGTGACAAAAAGCCTGCTGGACAGCAAATTTGCCGACGGCAGGGCCATTGATGCCAAGGGCAAGAACGTTCTGGTCATCGGCGGCGGCGACACCGGCAACGACTGCCAGGGCACGGCCCTGCGGCAGGGCTGCACTGATCTGGTGGCTCTGGAAATGATGCCGCAGCCCCCCAAGGAGCGTGCCGCCAGCAACCCCTGGCCCGAGTGGCCCCGGGTGCTCAAGGTGGACTACGGCCAGACCGAGTGCATGGCCAAGTTCGGCAAGGACCCCCGTGTCTACCAGACCACGGTCAAAGAATTCCTCAAGGACGATGCAGGCAACCTGACCGCTGCCGTCATCTCCTACCTCAAGCCCGAGCGTGACCCCGAGACCGGCCGCACCAACATGGTGCCCACCGGCGAGGAGTTCACCTACAACTGCGAACTGGCCTTCATTGCCGCCGGTTTTGTGGGCTGTGAGAGCTATGTGGCCGATGCCTTCGGTGTCAGCCTGACTGGCCGCGGCTGTGTGGACACCGACCACTTCCGCACCAATGTGGACAAGGTGTTCGCCTGCGGCGATATGCGCCGGGGCCAGAGCCTTGTGGTCTGGGGCCTGCGCGAGGGCCGCGACTGCGCCGCCGAGGTAGACCGCTACCTCATGGGCTACACCAACCTGTAAGCCCGCATCCCGGCCATTACTGAACCATTCTCTTTCCTATCCTAAACAAGCCAGAGCGGAAGCTTCCTCCATGGGGCTTCCGCTCTGGCTTTTCCTGTGGATATCGACCTGCATCAAAAAAGCGGCCCGCCCTCTCCGGCAGGCCGCTTTGCGTTCAATCCGTATCGTTTTCGGTACCGGCCCCACCGGTCGGCGGTTCCGTCTGCGCGGCAGACGGTGTGGTACCGGCGGAAGGGGTCGTGGTCTCGGGCGGGGTGGCGGGCACCTCGGCCTCGACCTCTGCCGCCATATAGACGATGATGGTCGAGCCCACCTCCACCATGGCACCAGGCTCCTCGCTGCAATAGGCCACACAGCCCGAAACATAGGAGCCATCGTTATAAATGGGATAGAAGCTCGCATTCAGCCCCACCTGCGCCAGCTGCTGCTCCGCGCCGTCCCGGGTAAAGCCTGCCACGTTGGGCATCTCCACCATCTGCGGGCCGCGGCTGACCACCAGATCGATGGTGCTGCCCTCTTCGATGACCTCTCCGGCTTCGGGGGTCTGACGGATGATCTTGCCCTTTTCCACGGTATCACTGTATTCCATGGTCACATAGAACAGGTAATCCCCGGCATAGCTGTGGTTGTTGCGCACCTGCGAATCGTAGTCCATCCCCACAAAGTCAGGGGCCAGATTCACCGGCTCTGTCACCAGCGAACTGGCCGGTTCGGAGACCGGGGTGGATTCCGCAGGCTTTGCGGTGTGCAGCCCCTGATTCACCAGCCCCCACACGATGAGCAATGTCAGGATGGCCAGCAGGATCAGGATGGCCGCCAGCAGGTTGCGCAGGCTGAGTATATGCTTTTTCCGTTCCTCTTCCTCGGTGGACTGAGGGCGTGGCGCGGCCTGCTGCAGAGTCTGGGTGAGCTCCGTGGTATACTCTTGGCTGCTCAGTGCCCGGAACAGCTGGGGCACGGTCTGGATGCGCTCGGCAGGCCTGAGCTGCAGTCCCATCCAGAGCACATCCGAAACATACTCCGGCACCGCCCGTTCCAGCGTGCGGGCGCGGGGGTTGGAGTCCGACACCAGCCGCTGTGCCGCAGGAACAGGGCTCTGCCCGCAGACCATCCGGTAGACCACGGCGGCAAGGCTGTATTCGTCGGTGTAACGGCCCTCAAATTCGGTGGTGGAATACTGTTCCGGTGCCGAGTAGCCCTCGTACAGCTGCTCGTGCAGGCCGCTGCCCGCCGTGCGCAGCCCCACGGTGGCGTAGCCCGTCAGGCGTGCCCGGCCGTTTTCCAGCACCCGGATGTTTTCCGGGCAGATGCCCCGGTGCACCAGCCCCACCTGATGCATGGCCTCCACGCCGTCAAACACAGGCTGCAGCATATTACGGGCCGTCTCGGCTGAAACCGGGCTGGGACGCTCATCCAGCCACTGCTGCAGCGGGATGCCGCCGGGGTTTTCCATCACAGCGTAGACGGTGTTGTTCTCCTCGAACACGTCCAGCACAGCCTCCAGACCGTTTGCGGGGGTGATGCGCTGGATGGAGCGGTAGAGATCGGCAAAGTCCATCCGGGTGGTCTTGAACAGCACCTCGCTGCCCAGCTTGGGCCGGAGCAGCGCATCCGTGCCCCGCTCCGCCGACAGCGTCAGGGGCATATACTCCTTGATGGTCACCCGGAACCGCCCGACGTTCTCCACGCCCCGGTACAGGATGCCCTCGCCGTCGATGCTCTGC
>ULRO01077736.1_pt1 | contig 10616 bp, 20 predicted proteins | sample 1955421 | NCBI WGS metagenome assembly ULRO01 (sample SAMEA4835682, study PRJEB28245) | human gut metagenome | biome: gut microbiome; material: fecal sample | place: Denmark | collected 2008 | reverse complement strand
GGTAGCCGCTCGTCGAATAAGTGCTCCTGTTTCCCATAACGCAAAAGGATTAATTGTTAAACATTGGACTCTATGATCTCGCCCAGGCCGTAGACGATCCGGGCGGTGACATATTCCTTCCCCTGGAATGTGTAGACGTTGGCGTAGCCGTCCTCGTCGAGGACTATGTACGTCCCGGCGGAGACCACGCGGACGAGAAGGCTTCTCGCCCCGTCGCCCCTGCCCTCGGTCAGCCTCAGGGACTCATACTCCAGGGGTCTCGCGTCTATCTCCACGTCGTCAGGGACATCGGCGAATGTCCTGTACACCCGCCCGGACCCGTCGAAGTACTCGATGTACCTGTGCGAGTTCTGGGGACGGATCTCCCTCTCGATGGTGTCCCGCTCCCCTGACAGCACCCCGGCGAAAACCTTTGGGGAGACCGATATTCTGAGCTCTCTCATATATCTCTGTCTTTTGTTGTTTGGCGAAAATAGTCAATGCCAAGAACTTGGGACGCAAGACCGCCCGCCTTGTTGGTGAAAGGCGGGCGGTTGTTCACCGAATTATAATGTTATAAGAAATTGGGGTTAGAATACAGGCAGCCGCCGAACCCGTAGAATTGCCCGAATGTCAGTATCTGGGCATCGTCAGACAAGAAAGCGAACCGCGACCCGCCTATTATCTCGTCAACAGCGGCGGCAAGATCTGGCGAACCGAGGCCGTGATGCCTGATGACGGGCGAAAGAAGCCTTCTGAAGGCCGTCTCGCTGTCTGTTTTGTCACCGCGCGGTATGACAGGCAGAACGCCGTTGTGGGCGAAAGAGACACCCGCGGCCCCGTCCCTGAACGGGTGGCAGTTGGCGCGCCTCACGCTGCCGTGCGTGGCGTAGCGAAAGTGAATCACCAGCGGGCCGTCCGATCTTGCGGCTGCGTCGAGCCTTTTCAAAAATCTTGTATAGTCAAGCGTCTTGTAAACCAGGCCGGGCGCTGCGTAGCCGAAACCGTCCGGGTTTCGTCGCGCGCACCTGTCAAGAATAGAGACAGGGGGCAACGCCGCCCCCTGTGGTTTCACGATGATTATGCACATATCTCAGAACCGTTGTTAATCTTCAATTCTTTGGCTCTCTTCTTGTAGAACGCCTTCACCCTCTTCGTGATGAATGGCAGGTCGTCAACGCTTTCGGCCGACAAGGTCTCTTCGTGGTCAAGCGACCAGCCCACAAGGCCGCCGAGAAACTCGACCCACGCGCGTATCTTCTCGAAGTCGGTCGTGCCCGAATGCTGCCTGAACTCTATTGTCTTGTGCGTGTTGAACGCCATTACATTGACCTTGTAGTAACGGCTGCCGATATGGCTCATAAAGTCCCTGATGGTGTACAGGCCGCCCGCGATCTGCCAGCACTCGCGCAAGGAGCGGGCGGCGTAACGCATCGTGTGGCAAAAGCTGTTGTTGTCCGCCCGTCTGCTCTCAGGCATAAAGCCGTCGATCAGGCCCTCTATGGCGGCGTAGTTGAGAATGATTCGCCGCCACTGCTCGTCGGTGAAGTCTTTAGCCCCGAAATGCACGTGAAGGCCGCACGACCTATTCACCCGCGCGCCGGCCTCGTTGATCACCTCGCAGACCGCTTTCAGGCTGTCAAGCTTGCGCAAGACAGGCGACACGACCTCACAGCCGCCCGCGCCGCTGATGCTGCCGTCGCTGCCCAATTTGTAAGTGTCTTTGCTGTCGTTGTGGTTGTAACCCGTGACGCAGGCCTTGAGCCCCCGCGCCTCGATGGCCGCCCTCACCCTCTCTTTGTCGATGCCGTAGCACTCGATCTCGACACCGATAGTGAACCGCCGCGCGCCTCTTGGGGTGGCCGCCGCCACAGGGCGGGGCGTAGTCAGCCCCATCTCTGGGGCCAGCTGGGCGTAGAACGTCTGGGCCTCGTACCTCGTTATCTTCAGGTCGTTGACCATCTTGTCTATCTTCGCGGCCCTTGTGCCTCTGTTCAGCACGATAGCCCGCACCTCATCGAATAAACTTGCCATAACCGGATTTATTTCTGATTCTCGAAACTTCTTACAGGGCTGAACGCCACGCCCTCTCTATTGGCCGCAGCCTTTGCCCGCGTGTAGATGTACCTCAATTCTGACCAGTTCTCTTTGACGCGACCCGCGCTCGCGTAGAACGCCAGCGTGTACTCGAATTTCGCCCTGAGGTGCGCCGCCGATTCTGGGGCGTTCTTCTTCATCGTCTCTTTGGCCTTCTCGATGATTCTCTCGACCAGCCAACCCAAATCTGTCTGCATAACTTTGTTTTTTATGATTATTAATTACTTGCTTACGACCTTGAACGGCTTCTGAAATCGCCCCGCGCCCATCTCGTAATAAAAATTCGTGTCGAAATAGTCGCGCATCACATCACTGTCATTGTAATAATAGGACTTGATGACCTCTTCGATGATGTCAAAGATCTTGATGCCGTAATCTGTCATACAATAGTGGCGCGGTTGCGGGTGAACGAAAGAGATATATCTTTCAGCATTTTCGTAATCACCACAGGTGTGCCATTTCATCACCTCTTCTGGGGCCTGCATCACACTGACGCTGAAAGCGTCGATATAGAGGCCTCTGTCTTTTCTCACAGAGATCTTCACGCCCTTAGGCAGCGCGTCTTTGAGATCTCTCTTGATCAGGGCCAGAACCTCGTCGAAGGTTCTGCCGCTCTTGTAGTTCTTGCCTATTGTTGTCATAATTTACGTATGTTTTAATTTTCTTGATGCAAATTTACATATATTAAAATTAATACGCAAATATATTTAATGAAAATTTTACATAAAATAAAAATAAGTGCTTGATATATTGATTATATGTAAATAATAACTATATTTGCAGCGTTGTTAATATTTAACACAAATTTTAATTTGCTATGCTGTTAGACAACATCAAGACAATCTGCCGCGCAAAAGGGCTTCAGCTCGCTGACGTGGCGCAAAAGATGGGGGTCGCCCCCTCGTCCCTGTCAACCATGATGAGGGGCAACATAACGCTGTCGAATCTGACCGCCATAGCCGGGGCTCTGGGCGTGGGCGTGTCAGACCTGCTCGCGGACGGCGGCGGGGCGGCCACTGTGAAATGCCCGGCGTGCGGGCACCCGTTCCAGGTTGACGTTAAGGCCAGGGGAGGGGCGGAGTGATGGAGGCGCCGACAAAGGAGAACACGCTCTACCTGCCCATCAAGCAGGTCTATTTCGACCAGATCGTAGAGGGCACGAAGAAGGCAGAGTACAGGGAGATAAAGGAGGGCATGACGGCCAACCGCTACCTGATCAGGGACGAGGCCACGGGCTACAGGCTCAACCCCGAGGTCGCGCCGTCGCCCGAGAGAAGGTACTACATCGACGACTACATCGACGGGCGGTTCCCGTTCCTGCCGAAAGAGTACAGGTACCTGAGCCTCGCCGTGGGCTACACCAGGGAGAGGGACACGTGCCTCGTGGAGGTCACGGGCTACTCGTTCGAGCCGCACATGGTCAGGTGTGACCGCGACGGCGTGCCGCGGTTCGCCTTCTGGGTCATAGCGTACCACCTTGGGCGCGTCGTCGAGCTGCACCGAAAGAAGAGGTGATGTGGCGATGACACGAAAAAAAGGCCGGACGGTTCTGACACCCGCCCGGCCTTTCACCAGTTATCACACACTGACATACGCGCCCGTCAGGCCGCGCCCCCTCTGAACTCCGCCGGGACATGGGCGACCGCCGCGTCAACCTCCTCCCTGAACCGGGGGTACGTCCTGTACCACGACACCGCCACCGAGCGCATCTTGTAGACCGCCGTCGCCGCCCTGATGCCGAGCGCGGCGGCTATCGCCCTCCTGAGGCCCTTGCTTATCCTTCCCCCGACCAGCGAGGCGGGGGAGTAGAGGTACAGGACGAGGAACACGAACTGCTTGTTGTTGGCCGTGCCGTCGGCGCGGAACGACCGCTCCGCAGCCTCCCGCCTGTACCACTCGTGGATGCCCCCGATGAGGCCGAGGTCGCTCACCTTCGGGGCGAGCAGCCTCCCGAACCGGGCGTCCGCCTCCGCCGCGGCCCTGTGAGCCTCCCTGAGGCTGTCAGCCGCCTTCCTGTATTCCTCCAAGATTGACATATTTAATCTGTTTTTTTTGTTATTTTCCGCCTTTCATCCTCAACGGCAGCCCGGCCGCGCTCCACGCCAGCAGGGCCGCGTCCCTCTCCTCCTGGTTGGACGACCCGAGAGCGATCCCCGTGGCCGCGACGAGCTCACCGTGCGTGATCTTCCCGCCCGCGCCCGACCAGAGGCTCCGTCCTCCCATCCTGAGAGGCAGCGGGGCCGTCTCCCTGCACGGGATTCCCCAGTGCCTGCACATCTCGGCTATCTTGCGCCCCGTCTCGTGGTTCGCACCCACGTTCTTGGCTATCCTCTCGCCGCGCCGCCCCGACGGCCCGTGGAAGTTGCTCCTGGCGTTCATCCACCCGGCCTCGATGACGACGGCCAGCCTCCCGCCGCCCCGGATCACCACCGAGTCCCTCAGCGACAGCAGCCTGTCCAGAAGCTCCGGGAAGGGGAGCGCCGCGAGCTCCAGCCCGACCGGATCCAGCCGGAGGACGGCGATCCCGCTCTTGGCGGTGTCGGGGTCTATGCCCACATAAACGGTGCAAACATTTTCCGCCATATCCTAATCAATAACCACGTTCCCTTTAATATCCTCGTCCAGGTCGCACTCGACCTCGACATCATCGTTGCCGTAATAGACGACACCTTTCAGATGCTCGCAGCCAACACAGTTGTATTGGCACTCGCTGGGAGCGTCAAGCGGAATCATCTCCACTAATTTTGAACGTCTCATAAACACCTATAAAACTTTTAGATTCTCCGCCAATTCAGATAAACCACATAACCGCAGCGCGTGCTGCAACTCGTGGACGTACTTGATAGGACATGAAATGTTATACATATTGTTGCTTATCTCCACGTTGCGACATTCCCCGTTGTATCTATAATTGACAAGCACATATAGATTCTCAGAATTATATATGTGCAGAATCAATCCAGAGCCTATCGTATCCTCCGTGAATCTGTTATCTATTAGGATATCAGCAGTGAGTGATATCGGCTTGATATCCTTCTTCTTATACATGTATATATTCTTCAAAGGCGACATAATTCCGATATGTTTCTTGTCTTTGAGAATTAAAGATGCAACCCTCACAGGGTCTCCAAGGCAACTAACCCAGTCACCTAATTGTAGTTCTGAGGTTTTCATATTATTCCTCCCAAGTTATTTTACAAGTAGCTACAACATTTGATTTATTAGATACTGCCAATTTAGCAGTTTTCTCGTCCTTGTGAGGATGGTTTGTTGCTACAAAGATTTCTCCGCTTGAGTCTATTGCCAGATTAATCCAACCCTCATGTTTTTCGGTAGCAAAGAATAAATCCATACATGAATCTGTATCCACATACCGTCTCCCATTAGGAAGACATGAAAAACAATTTTCAATTCCATCACTCGCGAAGCAAAGAGCAAGAATTGGACGATTCCCTCCCTGTCTGTCAGTACAAATAATTCTTGCGTCCCTACCGTCTCTTGTAATGACTTTTCTCTTTGGATTTTTGAGGTATTTCTCCAAGTTGAATTGTATCATGATTATTCCTCCCATTCGATTTTGCAGGTCGCAACATAGTCTTTATCCTCAGATGCCATCTTTGCACTCTTTTCAGATCCGATAGGATAAACAGTACCGATTGCTACTCTACCATCTTCGTCTTTGTATAGATTCAGCCAACCCTCTTTCTTTTCTGGAGCAAAGAATAAATCGCTATCTGTGTCTCCTTCTATGTAAAGTTTTCCATCAGTCGTATAAGAATTCCAATATTCATGAGTAGGATCCTTCTTACAAACAGCAAGAACCGGGTAAATGGCTCCCATAACATCGGTACAGACAATTCTCACACTCCTGCCGTCACGAGTGATAACTTTACGGTTTGGATTCTTTTGATATTCTTCTACAGTGAACTGTTTCATATTATCTATTTTTTTAATTTTTCAAATCTACGATCGCTCTGTTAACATGTCAAATCCTATTTTAGTCTGCTGATGAGGCCCAGGACCCGAGGGATGGATAAACCAATTCCCATCCCGCCTCCTTAATGGCGTTGACAGATTTGATGTCCAGCTTGTATCCTTCCCAGTTGTAGCAGTCACCGATTCCTCCATAGCAGGTGGACACCTTCTTGATGAGTCCGGCGTCAACCAGAGTCTGAATCTTCTCCGGCGTGTTCCTGTAGAGACTCTTCCTGTCCTTGGGGTCGTCTGCCTCAATATAGTGGAACTCCAGTACATCGTAGAAATATTTGCCGAACACCTGGATTTTCCTTTCCCACGCCTTCTTCTGTATCTCCAGCCACTCCTCGGTATCGGAATTCTCCTCCGGGGTGAGATAAACTTTCCTGATAGCTAATCCCAGACTCTTCACAACACCCTTGGCGGATTTGCTGGTGGCCTTGGTGACGTCAAAGAGCTTAGGATTATCTTCGATATACTGCATCAGCGCCGTCTTCTTGATTCCCAGTTCACTGGCTGTCTCGGTAACGAGGGCGAAGGTTGAGCAGTTAACCTTCTGGATTAACGACACGATCCGGTGTACTTCAGAGATCTGGAGTTCCGACGGTTTCCCTTTTCTAATACTTTCTTTTAGTTTATTATTCATAATGACTTTTATTTCTTATTCCTCCATTGCTTTCTTGAATTGTTTAACACATTCATCAGCTAACTCAGCCCATTCTTGGTAGTGAACTGGATATTGATTCATCATGTATTCACAGGCTTTTTCAAGCATCCATTCAGCTCCAGCTTTGAAGCCATCGCATTTCTCAGCCATCATCATTGTAGCAACTACAGGTATGATTGGTGAATCATCCAGAAAAGGAGTATTGTAACTCGCAAAGTCTTTTGCTTTTTCTTCTATTGTCATAATTTATTCCTCCATTGCTTTATTGAATTGTTTAACACGTTCTTCAGCTAACTCATACCATTCTTGGTAGTGAACTGGATATTGACTCTTTATGTATTCACAGGCTTTTTCAAGCATCCATTCTGCACCTGCTTTGAAAGCGTCTCGTGGTCGCGTCCTCTCCAGACCGGGACAATGTGATCGACCTGCATGTCCTCAAACCTCAGCTCCTTACCGCAGTATGCGCAGCGTCCTCCATATTTGTCGTAAACCAACCTTCTCGTAGTCATATTCATTCCCCATCCTCCTCCTTCTCCTTGAACGCGTCGGACGGCTCGATGTAGAGAGCCTCCTCCACGTGGCGCAGCCGCTTCCACAGGTTGCGCACCTGCTTGGATTTCTGCTGGAACTCCAGGCGGTCAACCGAGAGGCGGTCGTCCACATCCCTGCAGAGCCATTCGATGCGGTTCCACATCTTGTCGAGCTCCTCCTTCATCTCCGTGAGCATCTTCACCTTGCGCCCGTGCAGCCTCCACAGGATCCACAGGCGGGCCTCAACGGCCACCAGGGCCACGAGTATCAATAAAAATATTATTCTCATATCCTATCCGTTTTTTTTGTTCAAAGAAATCCTTCTGACGGCCTCCCTCTCGGCTTCGCTCAGCTCCCAGACGATGATCTTCTCCGCAGCCTTCTTCTCCGCAGCCTTCTTCTCCGCAGCCTTCTTCTCCGAGATCAGCCATCCTTTGCCAAATATCGCCTTGCCGACGGCCTTCTGCGACGCGAGCGCGGACAGCAGCACCGGCGACACCTCGTCCCTCATCACCTTGAACTCCACCCCGTGCGTGGACAGGTAGCCCAGCATCGAGGAAGTGAGCACCTCTGGAGGGTACTCGTAGCGCGGCAAGGACACCGAAGCATCGCCTTTCGCCTTCTCCTGCGCCTCCTTTATCCTCTTCCTGAGGTCGGGCGCGGACATCGCGAGCACGTCCCCGAAGAGGTTGGAGACGAATCCGGTGTTGACCTTCGCCCCGTTGGCATACTCGACCGCACAGGCGCAAGGGATGTAGGTCAGAGAAGAAGAAGAAGAAGAAAAGAGCGTCAGCTGCGGCCCGAACAGGAAGAAGCGGATCCCCCTGCCCTGATAGAATCTCAATATCCCGGCGAGGATGCTGAACGGCGGGTTGTCAACCACGACATCATCCTCCTTGTAGTCATAGGCCTCATAGTCGCCGCCCGGCCAGAACGGACGCACTATGTTCGCGCCTGACAGATCCACCTTCTCACGGAGCCAGCCAAGGACGGCCTCGTACACCTCAACGGGCGTGTAGCAGTCGTCCGTGGTCAGTTTCGCCTTGAACTTCTCCGTGAACTCGCCGTAATCATCCTTGCCGACCTGCCCCTGAACATACTTGGCCTTCGGCCTGACCTCCTCGCCGAAGAGATCCAGTTGCTTTATCTCATCAGCCATAAGCCTACCTCCTTCTTGCAAACAAACCCTTTGCCCCCATCTTCCCGAACATCCAGTCATCCCCGACCGGGTCCGACTGCGCCCCGGCCTTCTCCGCCTTGGGCCTCCTGCCCGCAGACGGCACCGGCTTGGCGCATCCGCAGCTCTTGGTCAGGCCGCCCTTTAGGCTCTGGGCGTAAACAACCCTTTCAGTGCCGCAGTCGCAGCGGCAAAGGCACGCCGTTCTCTTGTGCCCGTCCGTTGATGTTCTGGCCGTCATCCCCAGCACCGTCCATCTCCCGAACCTCTGTCCGGTCATGTCTCCATATCCTTTCACTCCGCCCATCTTACCGCATTTTGAAAAACCGGATGAGAGCCTCCGCGTCGAACCCCGGCACGGCCTTGAAGTTGGCCACAGCCCTGTGGATCCTCTGACGCTTGTCGTTGCCCTGCGGATCACCGTCAACCCTCGAATAGTACAGTATCAGCAGCCGCACGATGTCGTCGGCGTAGGACTGCAAAGCCTCCGTGCGCTCCGCCATGCCCTCAGGCACGCGGCACATGGCGTAGTTGAACGTCTCGTCAAAGGCGGCCTCCAGTCCTTTCAGAAGGCCGTTGATTGACTTCTTGGCGTCGTTGAACGCCTGCTTCTTGCGCTGCACGAGGCAGTTCCTCGCGCCTATCTCGTCGAGGGACCTCGCCATGCGCGCGCCCATCGTCTGGATGCCCCAGACCATCTCCAGCAGCACGCCCAGCGCTGCGTAACCCTCCGCGCTCAGGTCGGTGCAATCCTCGTTAATCAGTATGTTAGTCCTGTTGCTCATCAGTTCCATTTTCAACTTCTTGTATCATCCTAAATATCTCGTACGCCACCTCCGGCACCCAAGCGTTGCCGAGAGCCTTTATGGCCTCCCTTCGCCATCTCCCGAAAGGAATGGAGAGATCAGCCACTCCAAAGGGTAGCCCATCATCTCCCCGACAAACAGGGGGTTGAGCTGGGAAGCCCTCCCATCCTTCGAACCGGGGGATCCGCCGTTCTCCGGGAACATCGCCCCGAAGTCCTCCGCGCGCATCCGCTCCTGGCCTTTGCCCGTCCGCTTCTTCTGCCCGTCCGCTATCGGGGTGTGGAGCAGCCTGTGACACACCTCCGGCAGACCCTGCTGCCGGGAGTTCGGACCCCTCCTCCTGTAGTCCTGCGCCACGGGACTCGGCATCAGCCCGTGGAACTCCAGCCAGCCCTCCAGCCCGGTCGGGGCTTCCTCGCCGTTCAGCCGACTGCGAAACGACACGCTCCCCTGCGCCTTCGCCGCCGAGACCCTCTTGGAGTGGCGGACACTCACCGCAAGCGGTGTGGGGAGAAGGCATAGTGAACCCATGTCCGCCAGCGTCAGAAGCCCCGGCCTCTCCGCTCTCGCTCCCTGGACGCAGCTCACTCCGCCCTTGGTGTCCGACGCAACCGGAGTGGGAAGAAGAGTGTGGACCGCCCTCGCAAGCGTCACCGAGTGCATCGACCCGTCTTTCGTCTGCGATGACTTCATCCTTGCCGTCGCCTCTGTGGAATCCATCGCTGTCGGGGTCGGCAAGATCACCGCGTAACCGCCCATGATCTCCTGCGCCAGACACCCGCTGTCCCCGCTCTTCGGCTCGCGCTTCGGAGACCCTATCTCCGCGTCCATGGCGGTCGGGGTCTTCAGCATCATGTCCGACATCTTCCCTCCTCGCGACAAACCACACCCTGTCCCTCCTGTGCGGCGCTCCGACGGCACAAGCCGGTATAACAACCGGCTGGACGGTATATCCCGCGTCCTCGATGTCCCGGCAGATGCGGTCGAGGACGAATCTCCGCTCCGTTCTGTATAGATTTCCCTCCTCGAAAAGATCGTCTGTGCGGCCCATGTCAACCTCCTCGCCGGGGAGTACCATCGACGCGATCCCAAACACATTCTCACCCACGAACCAAGCGGGCCGGATCTCATTGATGGCACGAAGAGTCTCCGGCCAGAGGTAGCGGTCATCATCCGCTCCCCTACGCTTTCCGGCCATGCTGAAGGGCTGGCAGGGGAACCCTGCGGTGAGGACGTCGACGCGTCCCCGCCACTCCGTGAAGTCTGTTGTCTTGATGTCATTGTATTCTTTCGATTGCGGGAACCAATATCCCAACACCTTGCAGCCGAACTCGTTTATATCGCAGTGGAACAGGTTCTCCCATCCCAGCCACGCCGCGGC
>ULRO01007657.1_pt1 | contig 10656 bp, 9 predicted proteins | sample 1955421 | NCBI WGS metagenome assembly ULRO01 (sample SAMEA4835682, study PRJEB28245) | human gut metagenome | biome: gut microbiome; material: fecal sample | place: Denmark | collected 2008 | reverse complement strand
GCGCGGCGATGGACGAGGCGGCGCAGACCGCCGACAGGCTCGCGGATAATGAGGACGTTTCGGCAGAGACCAAGCAGGCCCTCGCCAAGGCAAGCACAGAGGCAGCGGAGGCCATGCGGGAGCTGGAAAAGGCCCAGCAGGAGGCGGACGAGGCTTTGGAGGCCTACAACCAGACGATGGCCTCCGGGACGAGCGACCTCAACCAGCTTGAGGCGGCAGCAGAGCGAGCCGGGCACGCGGCGGAGAACCTTGCAGAGGCCAACGGCAGGGCGAGCGAGGCGACGGAGGAACTTTCCAACGCCTCGGAACAGGCCGCAGAGGAAGCCGAGGGAGCCGGGAACAAGGGCACCGACGCGATAGGCGCGGTCGCGGGCGCGCTCGCGGCGGCGGGCATTACCGCAAAGGTTATGGAGATCGCCGGGGCGGTCTACGAGCTGGCGGGCAGCTTCTCCGAAGCGGAAAAGACGATAGTAGGCGCGACGGGCGCAACGGGTAGGGAGCTGGACGAGCTGATGTCCAACTCCCTTGATGTTTACGCATCTTCCAGCGCGGAGAACCTGAACGAGGTAGCCGCAGGCATGATGAACGTAAAGACGGCGACCGGGCTGACCGGGGACGCGCTCGAGGAGGCCACGGACGCGGCCCTCGTGCTGAACAACGTACTCGGGTACGAGGTATCGGAAAGCTCGCGGACGGCGGGCGCGCTGATGAAAAACTTCGGCGTTTCGGCGCAGGAGGCATACAACCTGATTGCCATTGGCGCGCAGAACGGCGCGGACAAGAACGGCGACCTGCTGGACGTGCTGAATGAGTATTCGGCGCAGTATTCCGCCCTTGGCCTTTCGGCGGAGGAGTTCGTCTCGAGCCTTGTGGACGGCGCAGAGGCGGGCGTGTTCAGCGTGGATAAGGTTGGCGATGCGGTCAAGGAGTTCAATATCCGGGCCAAAGACGGCAGCGACACCACGGCTGAGGCGTTTGAGCTGCTGGGGATGAACGCCGATATGATGTCGGAGAAGTTCGCCGCAGGCGGCGACACGGCCCGCACAGCGTTTTTCGAGGTCGTGAACGCGCTGGAAAGCATGGACGACCCGATGGCAAAGAACGCGGCGGCGGTGGGGCTGTTCGGCACCCAGTACGAGGACTTGGAGGCCACCGTCCTACCGGTGCTTTCCGGCATCGAGGGCGGAACGCTGGATATGTACGACGCGGTTGGAACCCTCGCAGAGGGCGCACGGTCGATGGGAGACGAATGGCAGGCCGCAGGAAACTCCATCAAGGCGGCGTTCGGCTCCGCGATTACCCCGGCGGTGTCTGCTGGCTCCTCGGCCCTCGCGGGCTTCGTGCAGGGCGTGGGCGAGTTCCTACAGGAGCACCCCGCCGTCACAAAGGCCATTACCGCCATTGGCGTGGGCCTCGGCGTGGTGGTGGCCGGATTTGCGCTGTACGCCGCAGGGACGGCGGTAGCGACGGCGGCGACCGCGCTTTTCGGTACAACGCTATCGGCGGCCATTTGGCCCATTACCGCGATTGCGGCAGCCATTGCAGCGGTCACGGCGGCGGTGCTGTTCCTTGTTGACACTTTCCAAGAGGACTTGGGCGAGGTGGAGGGCCTGACGGCGACCACCCGCGAGCAGTATTACGAGCTGCAAGACCTCAACGCGGAATACGAGGAGGCCTGCGAGAAGTACGGGGAGACCTCGGAGGAGGCGCTTCGGCTCAAGTATCAGGTGGACGACCTGACGGCCTCCTACGAGGCGAACAAGCAGACGGTGGAGGAGTTCACCGCAGAGGTGGACGCACTGGTACAGAGCCATGACGAGCTGATTTCCAGCTACGAGGATAGCATGGCGACCATCGACCGGAACGAGGTCGGAACGCTGTCCCTCATTCAGAAGCTCGAGGACTTGGCCTCCACCACCAACAGGACGGCAGCTCAAGAGGAGCAGATGAAAGCCGTCATAGACCAGCTCAACACAGACCTTCCGGAGCTTGCGCTCTCCTACGACGACGTGGCAAGCAGCACCGAAAAGAGCATCGAGGCCATGAAACAGGCAGCGGAGGCTCAAGCGGAGCAGGAACGGCAGGCAGAGCAGAAGCAGGCTTATGTTGACCTCCTAAAGGAGCAGGCAAACCTCGAGGAGGAGATTGCCAAGGCAGAGGAGAACGTGCGGCTCGAGCAGGAGCGCATGGACAACATGAGCGGCTGGGATCACTTTTGGACGGGCGGCGAATGGGACGACCTTGAGGCGTACCAAGCCGCACTGGACGAGCTGAACGCAGCCTACGCAGAGAACCAAGCGGCCCTACAAGGGATTGAGGACGATTGGGCGGGGGTCGCAGAGGCGGCGGAGGAAGCGGCGGAAAGCCCAGCCTCCTACGAGGAAGCGGTCTCCATCGCCTATGAGAGCGTCCGGGCCAAAGTAGAGGAGCTTTGCGCAGCCTACGACGAGGCGTACCAAGCGGCCCTCGAGAGCTTCGAGGGGCAGTTCGGCCTATTCGACGAGGCAGAGGCCGACATGGACGCGACGGTGGCGAACGCACAGGCCGCCCTCGACAGTCAGCTCGCCTACTGGGAGAGCTACAGCGCCAACGTCGAGACGCTGAAAAACACCTCGGCGGAGGACTTGGGCGTTACCCAAGAGAACTACGAGGCGTTGATGGCCTATGCGCAGTCCGGCAGCGAGGAGGCCGCAGGACTGGCCGCGAGCATGGCGGAGGCCATCAACAGCGGCAACACCGAGGCGGTGGCGGCCCTTGCCGAAACCGTCGGGCAGGTGCAGGCCGCAAAGGAAACCGCAGCGGCAGCCGTGGCGGACTGGCAGACGGATTTCACGGCGCAGATGGATGCCATCGAGCAGGAAATGCAGGACACCATCAACGGCATGGACTTGAGCGAGGAGGCCAGCGCAGCGGCCAGCTCGACCATCAGCTCCTACGCAGACCAAATCCGGGCCGGAAAGACGGGCGCGGTATCGGCGGCGCGGGAGGTCGCAAGCGCGGTTACGTCCGCCTTGTCATCGGCCAACGCCACCATCCACGTGAACGTGACTTCCAGCGGGAGCGTCGCGGGCCACGCCAAGGGCACCACGAACGCGGAGAGCGTTTTCCTCGCGGGCGAGCAGGGGCCGGAGCTTGTCGCCCGGCCAGCGGCAGCTTACGCCAGCGGAACGACCGACAGCACGGATTACTTTATCGCCGGAGAGAACGGGCCGGAGCTTATCGTCGGAGAGCAGGGCAGCACCGTGTTCCCGACGCAGGAGACCGACAGGCTTATTGCCGCGCTGAACGAGAAGCGGCAGCCGCTACAGGTATTCACCAGCGGCGGAGGCGGCGAGACCTCCACAGGCAGGGAGACGGCACAGGAGCAGGTGAAGCGCATACTGCTGGAAATCGCGGGCAGCGGCGCGATTGAGGTTAGCGGCAACGGAGCCGACCGGGAGACGGTGCTGCAAATCATGTGGGAAAACCTCAAGCCTATCCTAATGAGCATCATCCAGAGCGAAATCTATGAGGAGGGGGATATGTCGTATGAGTACTAAGTACCAAATGTGGCTGACGTACAACGCAGAGAAAGAGAAAATACAGCTCCCCGTCCTCCCGGAGACGTTCAAGACCAACAACGGGAGCAGCAACGACAGCATGGACATCACGGGGCTGGGCGAAATCATCATCATGCAGAGCCGCCCGGCCCTTGAGTTCAGCTTTTCGAGCTTTTTCCCGGCGGCGCGGTTCCCCGGCGTGCAGGTCAGCAGCCTCACAAAGCCGCTGGAACTGGTACAGAAAATCAACTCGTGGAAAGCGAGCAAGAAGCCCGTCCACTTCATTGCGACGGCTTGCGGCGTAGACCTCTACTGTTCGATTGAGAAGTTCAACTACAGCGAGGAGGGCGGAGACCCCGGCACCTACCAGTACGACATAACGCTGAAAGAGTACCGGGAGATCACCGTCCGGCAGGTCAAGGTGGACATTCCCAGCAAGGAGGCCACGGTGGAGAAAGAGGAGGCACGGGTGGACAACAGCGTGCAGCCGAAAACCTACACGGTCAAGTCGGGGGATTGCCTGTGGAACATTGCGAAGCAGTTCTACGGCAGCGGCTCGGACTACACGAAAATCTACAACGCGAACAAGGAGACAATCGGGGGCAACCCGAACCTGATTTACCCCGGACAGGTTTTAACACTACCTTGAGGAGGCGAGACAATGGCAGACGGAATGAGCCTGATTATTCTAAAGGGCGAACAGGGCTATGACGTTACCCAGCTCGTCGAGCAGGTGAAGTGGAAAGGGCGGAAAGGCTCGTCCTCACGGACGCTGTCGGTCACGCTGATTGACGACGACGGGTACAAGCACGCCCGGAGCGGGATTGACGTGGAACAGGGCCACCAGTGCATTTTCAGCTATGACGGGGTGGAGCTTTTTCGAGGCATCATCATGTCGCAGACGCAGAGCAACCAAAAGAAGCTGCAATTCACGGCCTACGACAACGGGATTTACCTCGCCAACAACAAGGACACGTTCTGCTACGAGAACAAGACAGCGAGCGACGTGTTCCGGGACTGCTGCACCCGCTTCGGCCTCCCGATGGGAGAGGTGGCAAAGTGCAGCTACAAAATCCCGGAGCTGACAAAGAGCAAGACGACCGCGTTCGACGCGATTGCAGACGCTTTGAGCCTCGACTTCGACGCGACGGGCATACGGCACTACGTCGCCAGCAGCAAGGGCAAGTTGAGCCTCCTCACCCGGCGGGAAAACATTTTGCAATGGGTGATTGAGGTGGGGCAGAACATTACCTCCTACTCCTACAGCCGCAGCATTGAGGACATCAAGACGCGGGTGAAGATGGTGAGCAAGGAGGGCACGACGGTGGCCGAAAAGAGCAATGCCGAGCTGGAAAAGAAAATCGGCATTTTCCAAGAAATCGACCAGCCGGACGAAAGCCTCACGGCGGCGCAGGTGAACGACCTGATAGAGAGCGTCATGGAGGAAAAGGGCACGCCGGAGCGGACGCTCTCGGTTGAGGCGATGGGGATAGCCGAGGTTATTTCCGGCATCGGCGTTTATATCATCATTCCGGAGCTGGAGATTTCCCGGACGTTCTACGTGGACGAGGATACCCACACATTCGAGGACAACAAGCACACGATGTCGCTCAAGCTGAACTACGCGAATGACCTCGCCAAGGAGGAAAAGGGCGCGGAGGACAGCGGCAAGGACTACAAGGTGGGCGACGTGGTGCAATTCAACGGCGGCTACCACTATGTGAGCAGCACGGCCAGCAACCCCACGGGCAGCAAGTGCGCAGCAGGCCCGGCGAAAATTACGCTGATTGCCAAGGGAGCAAAGCACCCTTGGCACCTGATACACACGGACAGCAGCACGAGGGTGTATGGCTGGGTAGACGACGGAACTTTTAGTTAGGAGGTGCAGGTATGGCAGAGGGAACCGAGAAAACGAGCATCAAGCAGTTGTTTCAGGGCATGGTCGGGAACGGCGCGGAGGTTTTGCAGGGGATTGTGAAGTCCACAAGCCCGCTGAAAATCCAGATCGTCAACGACGAGAAGCTGGTAATCGGCCAGAACATCACCTATGTGCCGTGGCACCTGACGGACTACGACACGGAGGTAACGGTACACTGGCGGACGGAGAGCGAGAGCGGCGGAAGCGGCGACGCATCTTTCGCCTCCCACAGCCACGCCATCGAGGGGCGCAAGGCCATCACGGTACACAACGCGCTCAAGGTGGGGGAAAAGGTACACGTGCTGGCTTTCAACAACGGGAAGCAGTACTTCGTGTTGGATAGGGTGAGCTGAAATGCCGGATACCTTTATCCCTATCCCGGTCGAGACCGTCAAGGAGGCGGAGGAAAAGCCCAGCCGCACCTACAGGCTCGACCTCGACAACGGGAGGATTGTTGGAAAGGTGGACGGACTGACGGCGGTAAACCAAGCGATCAGAAAGGCCATCATCACGCCGCGATTCAAGTGCCTCATTTACGACCACCAGTACGGGAGTGAGATTGAGGACGCGATTATAGCAAAGGACGCAACACGGGACTACATCGAGGCCGCTACGGAGGGCTTTGTGAAAGACGCGCTCGCGCCAGATACGCGCATTTTGTCCGTCTACGATTTCAAGATTGATTTCGAGGAGGACTGTGCGCGTATTTCTTTTCGGGCGGACACGATTTTTGGAGAAACAGAGGTAGAGGAGGTGATTTAGAGTGTTTGAGGACTACACATACGAGCGGCTGTTGGAGGACGTGCTGAATAACGCGCCGGAGGGGATTGACACCCGGCAGGGCGGCATCTTCTACGACGCGGTTTCAGGTGTGCTGATAAAGGTCGCAAAGCTCTACACCGACCTCGACCTCGTGGTGGAGCTTTCGAGGCTGACGACGACCACGGGGGATGCGCTGGACGCAAAGGCCGGAGAGTACGGCATCACGCGGCTGGCGGCGACGCGGGCCAAATACCGCGCAGAGTTCGAGGGCGTTACCCCGGAGCCGGGCGAACGCTTCTACTACGACGGGGCCTACTTCGTACTCCGGCAGGAGGCGGAGACGGGCCTCCTCTATTTTGAGGCGGAGGCCGCCGGGGAGGACGGCAACGACATCTACGAGGGCACTCCGGCGGTGCCAGTGAACAACATCGAGGGGCTGATTTCGGCCACGTTTGGGGCCATCTACGAGAACGGCAGCGACGACGAGGACGACGAAAGCCTCCGCAACCGCGTAATAGAGAAGATTGCAGGCCCGGCAGAGAACGGGAACAAGCAGCACTACAAGACATGGTGCGAGAGCATCGACGGCGTAGGCCGGGCGAGGATTTTCCCGCTATGGCTGGGCGAGAACACGGTCAAGGCGGTGCTGATTGACACGACGGGAAAGCCGTGCAGCGAGGCAAAGGTACTGGAAGTGCAGAACTATATCGACCCGGCGGACAAGGGCATGACGGCCACGGTGGACGGCAAGACCTACACCATCGGGGACGGCCTCGGGAACGGGGTGGCGAACATTGGGGCGCACTTCACGGCGGTAGGCGCGACCGCGCTGGAAATCGAGGTCACGTTCGGCGCGGAGCTGGCGAGCGGGGCCACACAGGAGACCGTACAGCAGGACGCGACGGAGGCCATCGAGAGATACCTCCGGGAACTGGTGCTGGGGGCGGACGACGAGGCGGTGATAACCGTGCGGGTGTCGGCCATCGGCGCGATTTTAAGCGGGCTGAAAAGCCTTGTGGACTACACCGACTTGAAGCTCAACGGCGGTACACAGAACATCATCCCCGGAGAGGACGATGTGCCCGTCCTCGGGGAGGTGAGGATTGAGTGAAGCTGTACGAGAAGTATTACAAGAACAACTTTGAGGAGCTAATCACCTACTACCCCCGATACTACAGGGAAGTTTTCGAGATGGTGGAAATCCTCAAGGCGTTTGGCCGGGTGGCTGACGGCTTGGAGGCCAACATCGAGCAGACGTACCTCAACAACTTTATCCTCACGGCGGACGCGGAGACGATCAGAGTGTGGGAGGAGATACTGGAAATCACCTACACGAGGCCGCTCACGCTCGACCAGAGGAAGCGCGTCGTCATTGCACGGCTCGCGGGGTACGGCCACATCGGGGAGCCGGAGATTCGGGGCATCATCGCAAACTACACGGAAAGGGCCGTGGCGGTGGACTTCAAGCGGGGCGTGGTGTTCATCACGATTGAGGGCGAAGTCTTTGACGAGATGAACCTGTGGGACACGCTGACGCGGCGCATACCCGCGCACCTCGCGCTGAACATGAAAGTCCACATTCAGAGGACGTTCCGGCAGAGGATTGATTTCCACTTCGGCGGAGCGACGGGCGCGCACTTCAAGCTCCCGCCCGTGGGCGAGGACAGGGTGAGCCGGAAGCAGCTCTACATCGGGTACGGCGGGAGGGCGATTTCCGAGCTCGAGACCGCGCCCGTGGGCGAGGACAGAACCAGCAGGACGGCCCTCGCGGTGGGCTACAGCGGGAGGGCCATTGCAGAGTTCGACACCGCTCCGGTCGGGGAGGACAGAACGGGCAGGACAGACCTCTCCTTGGCCTACGGTGGACTTTTGAAGCCGGGGGTAGACGGATTACCGCCAGACCCCAAAAGGGCCTCCACGGGCCGCACAGAGGGCGCGGGCGGTATGTACTGCCACACGCATACCAAATCCAAACTTATAGAATAGGAGGAAACAGAGGATGGCTATTTTTGAGGACGGCAGCTACAGCAGCGCACCGGGCATTGCGCTACTCGGAAAGGTCATGGCAGGAAGATGCCAGATGCACTACACGAGGGCGGCGGTCGGCAAGGGCACCATCCCCGAGGGCGAGACCCCGAAAACCATGCGGGAGCCTGCGGGATATGTGATGGACGCGAAAATTTCCGCCGTCACGAACCCGGTGGACGGCGAGTGTCAGGTCACGGTGCAGATCAACAGCTCCGACGTGGAAACGGGCTTTTACGCCACGGGGATTCTGCTTTACGCGGCAGACCCGGACGAGGGAGAGGTGCCGTACACGTACCTTGTGTTGGAGAACGGGCCGGAGTGGATTCGCCCGGCCAGCTCCGCCGTAGGAAAGCTGGCGACATTCGACCTGATTGCGGCGGTGGGAGACGTGGACAACGTGACGGCGACCATCGACCCGGATTCCATTGTGACGCGGGCGGTGGTGGAGCAGCTTATCGCTGGGGCCACCGTCAAGCGGGAAATCACAATCCCGGCCACGGGCTGGGACGTAGGCGCGGAGGAGGGAGCCGAGGGCAGTTTCTACTTGGACATTCCGCAGGGGGACGTGACGGAGGAGATGGTTCCGTCCGTGAGCGTGTTCCCGGCGGACATGGAGACGGCCAAGGCGTGCGGTCTCTGCACGGCGGCAAGGACGATGGAGGGGAAAATCAGGCTTTACGCCGAAAAAGCCCCGACAGCGGAGATGCAGGCCTGCCTACTTCTGCTGAACGCCTCGAACGGGGCGGCGGGCGGAGGCGGTTCCACCGGGGGCGACGGCTACGTACTCCCGGCGGCCACGACGACCCGGCTGGGCGGCGTGAAGATTGGAGAGGGGCTTTCCGTTTCGGCGGACGGCACGCTCTCGGTGGACGGCGATTCGGTCGTTGAGAACATCGCGGCAACGGACAGTGAAGTGGAAGAAGCACTGGACGAAATCTATGGTGCGGAGGGCACCGACTAACTCGTGTTTTGCGCGGTTAAGCCACCGCGTTAAACAATATAAATTTTATTTTTCAAGGAGGAAAAAACTATGGCTTACAACAAGGAAAAACTCACCAAACTCGAGGCCCTGCAGGAACTGGCACAGCAGTCCGAGCAGAAGTACGCGACCAAGGAGAGCGTCAGCACCCTTTCCGGCCGCGTGGACACTCTGGAAAGCGCGGGCGGCCAGCCCAACGTCATTGAGACCGTAAAGGTCAACGGCGTGGCGCAGGAGGTCAGCGAAAAGGCCGTGGACATCACTGTTCCCACTAAGGTCTCCGAGCTGAACAACGACAGCGCATTCCAGACCAACACCGAGGTCGCGCAGGCCATCCAGACCGCCATCGCCAAGACCGGGCACGCTTCTTTCAAGAAAGTGGACGCTGTGCCCGAGGCGGAGAGTGCCGAGGACAATGTGATGTACCTCGTGATGAACAGCAAGACCAAGCACTACGACATCTACGCCAAGGTGGAGAACGAGGTCGTGCTGCTGGACGACACCACCGTTGACCTCACCAACTACGTCGAAAAGGAGGAGGGCAAGGGCCTTTCCACCAACGACTACACCACCGAGGACAAGGAGAAGCTGGCGGGCCTGAACAACTACACCCATCCCAGCTACACCCCGCAGGCCAGCGGCCTCTACAAGGTGACTGTGGACGCTACTGGCCACGTGAGCGCGGTTGAGGCCGTCACCAAGGAGGACATCACTGGCCTCGGCATTCCCGCGCAGGACACCACCTACGCCCCCGCCACCAGCGAGGCCAATGGCCTGATGTCCAAGGAGGACAAGGCCAAGCTGGACGGCATGGAGGTCGCCACCCTCGAGGAAGTGCAGGAGATGCTGAACGAGGTCTTTGCGACCGAGCAGGCCTAACCCAACAAGGAAAAGGAGCAAGACAGGGCGGGAGTAATCCCGCCCTGTTATTTTTTCCGATGATGGGAGGGTGTCACGCATGAGCAAAATCACAGTATTTGAACACTTGAAAGCCTGTGCGGAGGAGGCAAGAGGCTACGCAGGCGGCCTTGTGGCGAAGCTGGCAAAGACGGCGACCGAGGCAATCGAGGAGCTGGAACAGGCCAAGGCAGACAAGGCGCAGAGCGTGGCGATCACCATTCCGGCCACGGGCTGGGCGAGCGACAGCGGCGGGGACTACCCTCATTACTACGACATTGCGGCGGAGGGAGTAACCGCGAACGACCGGGCGGCAATCACGATTGCGCCGGGGAGCCTCGGCACAGCAAAGACCTGCGGGCTGTGCGCGACCAACGAGACGATGGCAGGGAAAATTCGAGTTCGTGCAATCCAAGTTCCGGCGGAGGCAATTTCGGCGGAGTTTTGGATTGAGGACGGAAAGGAGTAAGGCATGGCGTATGGAGCAGTAAACGTCCCGGGCGTTACCGGGGCGGAGCTGGAAGCTGTGAGAC
>ULRO01026246.1_pt1 | contig 10729 bp, 7 predicted proteins | sample 1955421 | NCBI WGS metagenome assembly ULRO01 (sample SAMEA4835682, study PRJEB28245) | human gut metagenome | biome: gut microbiome; material: fecal sample | place: Denmark | collected 2008 | reverse complement strand
CCTGCCGCTCTTCGGCTGCGACCGAAGAGCGAGACTTTCAAAACTGTATTTCGCCTGGCGGAGTTTGCGGTGCGGTGCGCGCAAGCAGGATGATCTATTTCCCCAAGATACCGGCTTGCGAATTGGCTTGTCCTATCTGCGGACCGAAGACTGCGGAGCACGCATATTGCGGGCCTCCGCCCGCGGAGGCTTCGGCCCGCGCGGCGCTAAGGCGCCGCAGTGTTGCGGACGGATGTCGTAACGTCTCGGCAAAGTATTATTTTCAATTCTTAATTTTTCATTTCTCGTCGATGATCTCTTTTACCGATTATGCACTTGCAGTCTATCCGTTTCTGGAATTGGAGTGGTTCCACCGCACCTATTATCGCGTGCTCGAAGCCTTCGCCGAAGGGCGCGTCCGCCGCCTGATGATCTCCATGCCGCCCCAGCACGGCAAGAGCGTCGGGGCGACGACGCTGCTGCCGGCCTATCTGCTGGGACTCGATCCCGATTTACGGATCGCCATCGCCTCCTATTCGGCGTCGCTGGCGTCGAAGTTCAACCGCCGCGTGCAGCGCATCCTCTGCTCGGCCGAATACGGCGAACTCTTTCCCGACACGACGATCAAGCGCGGCTCGAAACCTCCCGAATACATCCGCACGGCCGACGAAGTCGAGATCGTGGGGCACGAGGGCAGTCTGCTGTCGGTCGGCCGCGAGGGCTCGCTCACGGGCAACCGCGTCGACTGTTTCCTGCTCGACGACCTCTATAAGGATGCCATGGAGGCCAATTCGCCGCTCGTGCGCGAGAACTGCTGGGAGTGGTACACTTCGGTGGTGCGCACGCGGATGCACAACGACTCGCGCGAGCTGCTGGTCTTCACGCGCTGGCACGAAGAGGATCTGATCGGGATGCTGCGACAGCGCGAGCCGGTGGTCGAACTGCGTGCGTGGGAGGATCTGGCGCGGGTGTCCGCCGACGGCTGGCTGGCGCTCAATTTCGAAGCGCTCAAAACGACCCCGCCCTCCGCGATCGATCCTCGTGCGGCGGGCGAGGCATTATGGCCCGCGCGGCACGACGCGGCGTTGCTCCACGCCAAGCGGGCGCTCGATCCGCTGCGTTTCGAGTGCATGTACCAGGGGCGTCCCTCCGTGCGCGAAGGATTGCTCTACGGCGACCAGTTCGCCGAGTACGACGCCCTGCCACGCGAGATCGTCCGCCGCGCCAACTATACCGATACGGCCGACACGGGCGACGACTACCTCTGCTCGATGTCGTATGCCGTCGATACGGACGGGACGATCTACGTCACCGATCTGGTCTATTCGCGCGAGGGCATGGAGGTAACCGAGGGACTGGTGGCCGACCTGTTGCTGCGCAGCGATACGCGCACGGCCGCTGTCGAGAGCAACAACGGCGGCCGCGGATTCGCCCGCGCCGTGCAGCGGCTGGTCCCTGCGGTGCGTGTGGAGTGGTTCCACCAGAGCGCCAACAAGGAGGCCCGCATCCTCTCCAACTCGGCCACGGTGCTCCACACGCTGCGGATGCCGCGCGGCTGGAACCTGCGCTGGCCGGAGCTCTACGCCCACCTGACGACCTACCGCCGGCAGTTCCGCGCGAACCGTTGGCACGATGCCGCCGACGTCGTGACCGGCATCGTCGAGCGCGAGGTCGGCGGCGGCCGCCGGGGGCAGTGCCGTGCGCTGTCGTTCCTTACGCGGCGGGAGTGACGCAGTACGGCCACGGGAACGAATAATGCGGGCCTCGTCGAAAAACGAGGCCCGCATCGCTTCTACGGCAGCGTCAATTCACCGCGGCCGTGTCGGAGACCTCGTAGTCGAGGTGGGCCGAATCGGGCTGGATCAGCTCCTCCTCCGTGACGCCCAGCGAACGGTAGTAGGCGTTCAGCTCGGTCAGCACGGCGTCGCGTTTGAGGTAACCGGCCATCGAGTAGAGGTTGCCCAGCAGGTCGAGTTTCTCGTCCAGTGCGTCGGTGATCGAATCGTATTGCCAGCCGTCGAACTGGAAGTAATAGTCGACGTACTCCATCAGGTTGCGGGCGTAGTCCAGCATCAGGGCGTCGCCCTTGTCTGCGGCGCCGGCCGCATAATAGGCTTCGATGAAGGGCAGCGTGTTGTTCGAGGTGTAGCGCACCTGCGCGGGCGGCATACGGCGCATCCCCTCGTCGAGCAGACGGATCGCCAGCTCGCGGTTGGTGGCTTCGGTGATGCCGAGGCTGTCGGGGAAGTTCGGCTTCTCGTCGCCGCGGCGGATCAGCTCCTTGGCCACGCGGGCGAAGGCTTCGCGGGCGCGGGCGGCCGAGAGGTTGTACTGCGTGAAGTAGTCGGAGTAGACCTTCTCGTCGTCGAGGTTGCCGTAGCGGAAGACGTCGAGCAGCAGCGGCACGGCATATTCGGGGTCGATGCGTCCCACTTCGCCCGCCTGACGGTAGGGCGTGAGGATCGGTACGAAACGGTAGGCGTAGCCGTCGAATTGCAGGTAGTCGACCAGTCCGAACTTCTGGAAGATGTAGGGCTGCGTGAGGTAGATCGGGCGCGTCCAGTCGTAGTTCGAGAGCATGTCCACGATCATCAGCTCGCCCTTGTTGAGGTAGTCGCCCGACAGCTTGATATAGACCGTGTCGACGATCAGATCCTTGTCCTTCTCGGCGACGATGCCCGAACGCAGGACGTTCTGCTTGTCGACGGGCAGCATGAGCGTCTTCGAGGGGAGGTAGTCGCTCGACGAACCGTCCGACAGCTGCACCTTGGTGCGCTGGTCGTCGCTGGCGAAGAACTCGATGGCTTCGCGCGCCTCCACCGGACGGTTCACGCGCTCGTAGACGGGCACGTAGTCGTTGCGGTACCAGTATTTGCTGCGCGGCAGGGTGAAGGGCACGCCGGCGGCTTCGTTGGCCCGGGTCTTCATCTCGTCGATGTACCATTCGCCGCCCAGATAGCTCGTGTTCATGATGCGCACGTCGGGGCGCAGGCCGTCGACCTCCTGGTTGAGCCACAGCGGGAAGGTGTCGTTGTCGCCGTAGTTGAGGATGATCGAGTTGGGAAGCGTCGATTGCAGGTAGTTCCAGCCGATGTCGTGGGCGTAGGTGCGGCCCGAACGGTCGTGGTCGTCCCAGTTCTCGGCGCAGAGAATGCCAGGCACCACGAGACCGACGACGGTCGCCGCCACGGCGGCCGTGCGGTCGTCGCGCTTGGTGAGGCGGACGATGAGGTCCTTGAACGCCATCACCCCGAACCCGATCCACATGGCGAAGGCGTAGAACGATCCGGCGTAAACGTAGTCGCGTTCGCGCGGTTCGCCGGGCGAGGTGTTGAAGTAGACCACCAGCGCGATACCCATCATCACGAAGAGCGACAGCACGATCAGGAAGTTCTTCGGGTCGCGGTTGAGCTGGTAGATCAACCCGATGAGGCCCAGGATGAAGGGTAGGAAATAGTAGGTGTTGCGCGCCTTGTTGTCGGCCACTTCGCGCGGCAGATTCTCCTGCGGCCCCAGGTAGATGCGGTCGATCGCGTCGATTCCCGACAGCCAGTTGCCGTCGGTGATCGTCGTCGAACCGGCGGGTTGGATGTCGCTCTGGCGGCCGACGAAGTTCCACAGGAAATAGCGCCAGTACATGTAGTTGAGCTGGTAGGAGAAGAAGTAGTTGAGATTCTCCAAAAAGGTCGGCTCCGTGATGACGCGCGGCTCGGAGTAGCCGTCGTCGTAGGTGCGCTTCGTGCCGTAGTCGAGCACCTCGCCGCGCAGCGGCTGCCCTTTCTCGTCGCGCAGGACGTTGCCCTGCTCGTCGCGCAGCGTCTCCACCTTGGTGCGGTAGGCTGCCCACTGTTTGTATTCGTCGGGGCTCTTGGCGTAGTTCCACATGCGGGGGAAGAGGTGCATGAACTGCTGCGGGTGGGTGTAGCCCGTGGGGAAGGAGGCCGTGGCATAGCGGCCTTCGTCGTCGATGTAGTAGCGCGTCGACTCGACGACGCTTTCGACCGGCGCCGAGTAGTAGGCGCCGTAGAGCAGCGGCCGGCCGCCGTACTGGTCGCGGTTGAGCACCGAGAAGAGCGCATGGGGATTCGACGGGTCGTTGCTGTTCATCGGAGGATTGGCCGCCGCGCGGATCGTGACCGTAGCGTAGGAACTGTATCCCAGCAGGATCATCGTGGTGGCCAGCAGCAGCGTGTTCCACACCACGCGGCCGCGGCGGTGGGTGTACCACACGCTCCACCCGAGCAGGGCGAAGAGCGACAGTGCGAAGACGGTGATGCCCGAGTTGACCGGCAGGCCGAACGTATTGACGAACAGTACGTCGACCATCGCCCCGATGTAGACCGTGTAGGGGATAATCAGTCCGTTGATGAACCAGAGGATCGCCAGCGCGATGACCGATGCGATGCAGAATCCCTTGAAGGTCACGGTCGCGTATTTGCGGAAATAGTAGATGTAGACCAGCGCCGGAACGGTCAGCAGATTGAGGATGTGAATGCCGATCGAGAGTCCCATGAGGTAGGCGATCAGGATCAGCCACCTCGTCGCGTGGGGTTCGTCGGCCTGGTCTTCCCATTTGAGCATGAGCCACACCACGAGCGCCGTGAACATCGACGAGAGGGCGTAGACCTCGCCCTCGTAGGCCGAGAACCAGAAGGTGTCGGTGAAGGTGTAGGCCAGCGCGCCGACGGCGCCCGCACCCAATACGGTCCACATGTTGGCGTCGGTCAGCTCGCGGCCCTGCGCCGAGTAGATGCGGCGGCCGAGGTGAGTGACCGTCCAGAACATGAACAGGATGCAGAAGGCGCTCGCCAGCGAGTTCATGGCGTTGACCATCAGCGGCACGTATTCGGTCGAGGGTGCCAGCATCGTGGCCAGACGCGCCATCATCATGAACAGCGGGGCTCCGGGCGGATGTCCCACTTCGAGCTTGTAGGAGGTGGCAATGAACTCCGAGCAGTCCCAGAGGCTTGCCGAAGGTTCCATGGTGGCCAGGTAGGTCAGCGCCGCGACGGCGAAGACCGCCCATCCCACGATGTTGTTCCAACGGTTGTAGCGTTTCATGCGGATCGTCTTAGGGTATGAAGCATATAATCGGACAAAGATACGAATAAGTGAGTGCAATGTCAAATTTATTTGCACATAGCCGTGCGGCAGTATCTTCGGCGCAGCCAAAGATACGAATAAGCCGGGTGCGATGCAAATTTATTTTGCGATTGCCGGGGCGGAGTGTCTACGGCGCATCCGCCGCCCGTTCTTCTTCCCGATTTTTCGCGAGGCGGAGACTTCGGCTTGCGGATGGCTGGGCGCGGCAGGTTGTCCGACGAATTTTCGGGTTGTCGTCTTTCCCCCGCCGTACAGGGAGGCGGAGGCGGTTTTTTCGGCTGTCTGTCGGGTGGGAAAAGGCGGGGCCCGAAATCAGGCCCCGCCTCGCGGATGAATATTGATGATGTAGGGGTTTCGTCGGATTTTACAGTAGCGGGACGACGGTCACGTAGATCGCGGCGATAATGGCCGAGGTGATGACGCCCGTGATATTGGCGCCGAGCGCATCGGCCAGGACGAACGACGTGGGGTTGTCGTGCGAGACGATCTTCTGGGCGACCTTGGCCGTCGTGGGCACGCAGCTCACGGCGGCGATGCCGATGACGGGGTTGAAGTTGCCCCGTTTGAGGAAATACATGGCATAACCGCCCAATATGCCGCCGATGCCCGAAATCAGCAGGGCGAGGATGCCCAGCACGAGGAGTTTGAGCACCGTGGGGTCGAGCAGCGTATGTGCGTCGCAGAGAATCCCCAGCAGGATTCCCAGAAAGAAGGTCGAGCCGTAGAGCATCGGCCCGCTGATGAAGTCGCAGACGTGTTTGAGTCCTGATTCCTTGATGACGATGCCGATGAAGAGCGAGAAGAAGAGCGGAGCGGCCACGGGAAAGAGCAGGCAGAGAATCACGCACATGACCACGGCCAGCGAGATTTTGGTGGCTGCGGAGTACTGTTTGGGCGCTTTCTTGGGCGGCTGCATCTTGATGGCGCGCAGCCGTTTGGGAACCATCGCACGCACCAGGTAGGGATAGCCGCCGTAGGTGAGTCCGAGGTAGAGGTAGGCTACGACGGTGATCGGCACGAAGATGCTTTTCGAGAGGTTGAGCGACGCGAAGAGCACCATCGGCCCGTCGGCGCCGCCCACCATGGCGATCGAGGCGCTGTCGTTGGGGCTCAGCCCCATCGCGAAGGCGATCGGTACGACGGCGAACGTACCCAGCTCGGCGCACAGCGCGAGGAACATGCTTTGCAGTGGCTTGGCCAGCAGGAAGTTGATGTCGAGCATCGTCCCGATGCCCATGAAGATCAGGCAGGCGATCAGACCGTTACTGAACATGAAGGTGTAGACCGGTTGGAGGAAGTCGATTTGCAGAATGTTCATCAACTGGTCGGTGTCGGTGACCATCGGGTCGAGGAACAGATTGCCCTGTACGCCGCCGGGCATGATGAGTACGCCGGCGTTTACGGCTGCCATGCCCAGTCCCATGGGGATCATTACCAGCGGTTCGAGGATGCCCCGGCGTCCCAGATAGACCAGCAGGATGCCGAGCAGGATCAGTCCGATGCGGGCGTACATGATCGACGGGTCGGACTGCAACAGGGTCGAAATGCCTTGGAAGATATTGTTCAGATCAAATTTTTCCATGGTGGAATTCGTATAAACCGTTCATGTTCCCGTCTTCTTTACTCGATTCTCCGGAATTACCGAAATGGTATTCGGCCAGTTCCTGCATGGTGCGGATCATGCAGGCGTCCGTCGCCGCAGGCCGTTTCTGAGGGTCGTCGTTGCGGGCGATCGAGCGGATGTATCGGTAGGTGTGGGCGACGTTCATGCGGTAGGCGCGTTCCCATATGCGGCTTTTCCGCAGCAGGACGGGAAGGTCGTGCCCGTTGAGGCGGGAGAAGAAGAAGGTCGTCAGTTTAAGCGCGTAGGCGAATGCGATTCCCACGATGAAGGTGAATCCCGCCATCAGCAGCGTCTCTCCGATTATATAGGATAAGTTCATTTCTGTTCGGTATTTATGGATGTGAAAATGGATTTGTCGCAGGGGCGCATGTTTCCGTCCGAGACCGCAACCCCTCCTCTGCGGGAGGGACGCTTCCGGTCGGGAAGGTTCGGCCCCGCAAGATTCCGCCTGACGGGTGGAGTCCGACCCGCAGGTAGCCGTAGATGCACACACGAACGATCGCTTCGGGAGCGGGCGTGTCGTGTCGTCGAAGTGGAAAGGGATGGCTAAATGACCAGAATGCCGAATTTGAGATAGTCGGCGCTGTGGGACGGCAGCGGACGGTGCGCGGCCGGCCGTAAGGAGGCGACGGACTGCGACAAGTCGTGGCGCACGGATGCGAAGTACCGTTCGCAATAGAGCACCGGCATTTCGTGGATCGTACGCGACGACCGTTCGTTCGACTTGCGCAGGGCGCGCGAAGGAGCCGGCACGGAGAGTTGGAACGTCTCCGTGGCCACGAAGTCGGAGTGCTGTGCCGAGATCGAGGAATTCTTTACCGTCTGACGAAGGTCGGAAGCGGCCGCCGCGCCGGCTTCCGCTCCCCGGCTCATCAATGCCGGAAGGGAGGCCAGCAGGAAGAGGAGTATGAATGCCGACTTCTTCATTTCGCAGGATTCTCTGTGACAAAATTAGCATAAATTCCGCAAACCGGCAAGCCGATCGCAAAATTCTTTTCGCCGCTTTCCGTCCGCTTTTTCGCGGCGCGGTGGCGAACGAGGAGTTTCGTCCCCGCCACCGGCTTCGCCGGCGCGCACGGCACGGAGGGCCGGATGCAAATTTCGATTCGACCTCCGCAAATCGCGGAATTGTAGAGAATATTTCCTATTTTTGCGGAAATTTCAGCGATTATGGAATCGAAACTCGTTTTATACAATACGCTTTCCCGCCGCAAGGAGGAGTTCGTGCCGCTGGCTCCGCCCCGTGTGGGCATGTACGTCTGCGGGCCGACGGTCTACGGCGATCCTCATCTGGGGCACGCGCGTCCGGCCGTGACCTTCGACCTGCTGTTCCGTTATCTGCAAGCGCTCGGCTACAAGGTGCGCTACGTGCGCAACATCACCGACGTGGGGCATCTGGAACACGACGCCGACGACGGCGAGGACAAGATCACGAAGAAGGCGCGGCTCGAACAGCTCGAACCGATGGAGGTGGCGCACTACTACACGGAGCGTTACCATCGGGCGATGGATGCGCTGGGCGTGCTCAGCCCCTCGATTGAGCCGCGGGCTTCGGGGCATATCATCGAGCAGGAGGTCTTCGTGCAGAAGATTCTCGATGCGGGTTACGCCTACGAGTCGAACGGATCGGTCTATTTCGATGTGGAGAAGTACGACCGCGACCACCGCTACGGCGTCCTTTCGGGGCGCAATCTGGAAGACATCGTGGCCAACACGCGCGCGCTGGACGGGCAGTGCGACAAACGCAACTGCTGCGACTTCGCGCTGTGGAAAAAGGCGTCGCCCGAACACATCATGCGCTGGCCTTCGCCGTGGAGCGACGGGTTCCCCGGCTGGCACATGGAGTGCTCGGCCATGAGCACCAAGTATCTGGGCGAACGGTTCGACATCCACGGCGGCGGCATGGACCTGATGTTCCCGCACCACGAGTGCGAGATCGCGCAGTCGACCGCCGCGCTGGGACACGATTCGGCGAAGTACTGGGTGCACAACAACATGATTACGATCAACGGACAGAAGATGGGCAAGTCGCTGGGCAACTTCATCACCCTCGAAGAGCTCTTCACCGGCAGCCACAAGCTGCTGGCGCAGGCCTATTCGCCCATGACGATCCGTTTCTTCGTGTTGCAGGCGCACTACCGCTCGACGCTCGACTTCTCGAACGATGCGTTGCAGGCCGCCGAGAAGGGGCTCGACCGCCTGATGAAGGGCGTCGAGACGCTCTCGAAGCTCCGCCCGTCGGAGGATTCGACGGTCGATCCCGCCGAGTTGGAGTGCCGCTGCCGCGAGGCGATGGACGACGACCTGAACTCGCCGATGGTCATCTCGGCGCTCTTCGACTGGGTGCGGATCATCAACCAGATCGCCGAGGGGCGGCAGCGCATCACGGCGGCCGACCTGGCGGCGCTCACGGCCACCGTCAAACGGTACGTCTTCGATATTCTGGGTCTGCGCGACGAGAAGGCCGCGTCGGCGGGCGGCGGCCGCGACCGGGTGACGCCGCTGGTGGAGATGCTGCTCCGTATGCGCATGGAGGCCAAGGCCGCGAAGGACTGGGCGACGTCGGACCGTATCCGCGACGAACTGACGGCCATAGGTATCCGCGTCAAGGACCGCAAGGACGGCTTCGACTGGGAGATCGAGTAACCGGACGGAGGGAACGGGGTATGGCCTACGACATCTTCATCAGTTACCGGCGCCGCGGCGGTTTCGAGACGGCGAAGCACCTCTACGACCTGCTGACGAAGGACGGTTACCGCGTCAGTTTCGACATCGACACGCTCCGCAACGGCGATTTCGACACGGAGCTGCTGCGCCGCATCGACGAGTGCCGCGACTTCATCCTCATCCTGAGCGAGGGGGCGCTCGACCGCTGCGTCGATCCTTCGGCCGTAGCGTCGGCGGACTGGGTGCGGTGCGAACTGGCCTATGCGCTCGAAAAGAACAAAAATATCGTCCCGATCATGCTGGCCGGATTCACGGCTTTTCCCGACAATCTGCCTGACGACATCCGCAAGGTCGTCCGCAAGAACGGGCCGAAGTACGACAGTTACTATTTCGACGATTTCTACCGCCGTCTGAAAAGCGACTTTTTGGAGACGAAGCCCGAGGAGCGGGGCGATGAAGACGCCTATGTCACGCAGCTGCTCAAACGGCTCTCGGCATTGAAATCCGTGCCGGAACCGACCGACGGGCAGCAGGCCGAACTGGGCGAGACGTATTATGAACTCGGCCGGCTGGCGTTGCTTCACAACCGCCCCGACATGCTCGATTACCTGCCGCAGGCGTTGGCGATCTTCCGCCGGCTCGCCGAAAAGGAGCCCGAGCGTTACCGTGCGCGGATCGCCGAACTGGAACCGCTGGTGCGGCGGAACAAACGGACGTTCAGGCTCTTTACGGGATTGTTCCTCCTCTTCACGATCGCCTTCTGCGTGTTGCTGCCGGCCGGTCTGCTCTACTGGATCGTCCGGGCGGGGGCGGCGCACAACTATCCGCTCATGGCAGCGGGCGTCGCGGTGCTGGGCGGGGTCTTCGCTCTGTTCGTTTACCTGATCCGAAAAAACAGATCCGAATCGTGACCGAACTGGAAAAAATGCTGGCCGGCGGGCTGTACGACTTTTCGGATGCCGAACTCGCGGAACAGTTCCGCGAGGGCCGGCGGCGGGTGGAGCGTTTCAACCGCACGCCGGCGGACGATGCGGCCGCGTATGCCGCTGCGCTCGGAGCGCTGATCCCGGGCATCCCCGCCTCGGCGAAGGTCGTGCAGCCGTTCTACTGCGACCTCGGCTGGCGGATCGAACTGGGCGAAGAGGTCTTCGTCAACATGGGCTGCACGTTCCTCGATTGCGGCGGCGTCAGGATCGGCGCCCGCACGAAGCTCGGCCCCAACTGCCAGTTCTATACGCCGCAGCACCCCGTCGACTATCTGGAACGCCGCCGTCCGGTGGAGACGAGTTTTCGCATCACGATCGGCGAGGACTGCTGGCTCGGCGGCGGGGTGGTCGTCTGTCCGGGCGTCACGAT
>ULRO01011854.1_pt1 | contig 10732 bp, 8 predicted proteins | sample 1955421 | NCBI WGS metagenome assembly ULRO01 (sample SAMEA4835682, study PRJEB28245) | human gut metagenome | biome: gut microbiome; material: fecal sample | place: Denmark | collected 2008 | reverse complement strand
TTTAACATACTTTTTGCAATATTTAAAAATAGTTAGAATTTACTCCTAACTATTTTCTTTTTCAAGTAATGATATCTCTTTCATATCATCCAATTTATCTTTAATTTCTGGTTTAAAGAATTTAATCGTTGCCTGAATTAAAATAGCAACTGGCAATGATAAAATAATTCCTGGAACCCCCATTAAAATTCCTCCAGCAAAAACACTAAAGATAACAAAAATTGGATGGACTTCATTCGTCTTACCATAGACAAGTGGATTTACTACATAACCGTCTATACTAGATAGAATAAAGAAAGCAATTAATGTTTTAAAGAATAGCCATGGACTGGTTACAAATGCCGTAATACATGCGATACAGTTTGTAATAATACCACCAAAATAAGGAATTAAATTAGCTACTGCTGCTAGGCAACCCAATAACAGTGCATTTGGATGGCCAATAAAATAGAATGTCAAAGTATATTCAAATAATGTAATAACTACGATTTTTAAAAATCCTGTTAAATATGCTTTCATTTCTTTATCCAAAATAGAAAAATAACGATATGCCTTTTTTGATTTTCTCATCAAATAAGATTTGAAACTAGAACGAATACGTTCCATATCTGATAGTAAATATATACTTGCTGAAAAAGAAATAACAGCTGTTGAAATAACACCTAATGATACACCAATCACATTGATTGCTCCATCTGATACATATTTGCCTAAATCTTTGATAATATCATTAAAACTAGATGAAAGAGATTTTTGTAATGATCCAATATTTAAATCATGACCAATACTTAATTCTTTCAAAAAGGCAATAATATTATTAAATAGACTAGATAATTGATCAAATAATAATGGAACAACTAAAATCAATATAATTGCGAAAATTGCAAGTACCAAAGCAATGACTAAAAAAATACTAAGCCCTTTTGGTACACGATGATCTTGGAGCCATTTACAAGCTGGATATAATGCATAAGCAACAATAAATCCAATAAAGAAAGGAGTAATAATTGCAATAATTTTATCTGTAACTCCCATCCATAAATGTCCCGTTTGGTATAGTAAAAAAATTGTTAGTACCACAAGCGCAATATTCACTAAACGATAATCCATTTTATTCTTTATCATAATTATTTCCTACTTTCTAGACAAATAGTAACTGGTCCATCATTAGTCAGTGTTACTTTCATATCTGCTCCAAAAATACCTGTTTGTACCTCAATCCCAGCTTGTCTCAATTTTTCATTCCATAAATCATACATTTTCGTTGCTAATTCAGGTTTCATTGCATTTATAAAACTAGGTCGACGTCCTTTTCTTGCGTCAGCATATAAAGTAAATTGTGAAACGCTTAAGATTTTACCTTGAATATCACATAAAGAACGGTTCATATTCCCATCTTCATCAGAAAATACACGTAAGTTTTTTACTTTCTCTACCATATAGTCAATATCTGCTTCTGTATCATCATGTGTAAAACCAACTAAAACTAAATATCCTTGATCAATTTGTCCCACACATTTATGATCTATTACAACAGAAGCAGAAGTAACTCTTTGTAAAATTACTCTCATTATTTAATTAACCTTTCTACTGATATGATATGTTTTAAACTCTCTAAGTCATGCATAAATTTTTTTAATTTTTCGAGATTCGAAACACGAATTGTCACTTCAATCAAAGAAGTATCTCCACTTCTCTTTAAAGTATTAATACTATCGACAATAATATCTCCACTCGATGTCTTAGAAATAATATCTAATAATACATTCTTAGTATTTTCTGCTTCGATTAATAAACTTGTATGATATTTTTTAGATACTGTATCATTCCAATGAACAGCAATCACACGTTCATCTACGTTTTCCATATTCGGACAACTCATACGGTGTACACTAATTCCATTTCCTTTGGTAATATATCCAACAATATGATCTCCTGGAATCGGTTGACAACAATTAGCCACATTGACTTTAATAGAATCAATTCCCTCGACAATAATATCATCTTTAATGACAACTGGTTTAATTTCACGATCTGTAACTTTCTTTAAAATCAATTCTTCTTTTGTATCATTATTATTTTGAATGGTATTAAGTGCTAAAGTAGCAGTTGTTTTACCGTTACCAATATTAGTATACAACTCTTCCATATTAGCACATTTCATCTCAGATAACATTTTCTCTGTATTTTCTGGAGTAAAAAATTCATTAAAAGAAACTTTTCTCTTGCGTAACTCCGCTTTAACTTCTTCTTCGCCTTTTTTCAAATACTCTTCTTTATCTATTTTATTAAAAAATGCTTTAATTTTATTTTTAGCTTGTTGTGTATAAGCAATATTCATCCATTCCTTAGATGGAATAGCACTCTTATTCGTCTTAATATTAACAATATCGCCATCTTTTAAAACATAGTCTAGTGGAACAATCTGATTATTGACAATAGCCCCAACCATACTATCTCCTACTTTACTATGAACACGATAAGCAAAATCAATTGGTGTTGATCCGTTAGGAAGTTCAATTGCATCCCCTTTTGGAGTAAATACATAAATACTTTCCTTTAAAATATCTGACTTAACAGAATCGACAAATGCCTCATCACTCGTTTCTTCTTTACGTAGTTCCATCATAGTTTTAAAGAATTGTAATTTTTGTTCCATTGCATTTTGAATATTTGCTTTTACATTACTTCCATTTTCTTTATAAGACCAGTGCGAAGCAATTCCATTTTCAGCAATTGCATCCATCTCATAAGTTCTAATTTGTATTTCAAATAATTTACCATCAATACCAAATACAGTTGTATGTAAAGATTGATACATATTCGGTTTTGGGTTAGCAACATAATCTTTAAAACGTTTTGGCATTGGTTTAAATTTTGCATGAATTAAACCTAGTACTTGATAACATTCACTCTCTGTATTGACATAGATTCTCATGGCAAATAAATCATAGATTGTGCGGAAACTTTTTCCTTTGTCCATTTTTTTATAAATACTATAAATGCTTTTACTACGCCCTTTAATTTTATGAGGAATATGATTTACCTCTAATACTTTTTCAACTTCGGCAATCATCTTTTCAACGGTTTGATCACGTTCTAATTTTGTCTCATTTAATGCTTCTACAATTGAAAAGTAAACATCAGGCTTCAAATAACGAAGACATAGATCTTCTAATTCACCCTTGATTTGGTTCATTCCCAAGCGGGCAGCAATTGGAACTAAAATATCTAACGTTTCCCTTGCTTTTTCTTTTTGTGCTTTTGAATCAATCGCCCACAATGTACGCATATTATGAAGACGATCAGCTAGTTTAATAAAAATAACACGAACATCTTCTGTGAGTCCTACTAATATTTTTCTTTGACTTGCTAATTTCGAATCGTTATCGCCATTAAAACTAAGGCGATTAATCGTCGTGATTCCCTCAACTAGCGCGTAGATATCTTCTCCAAACTTTTCTTTCAATTCGTCTTTCGAATTTTCGGGATTTTCTAAAATATCGTGAAGAAGTCCAGCACAGATAGTCTGATAATCTGCTTGCATATTAGCAAGGATGTAAGCAACATTCAAAGGATGATTAATATAATCATCCCCTGTTAAGCGTACTTCACCCTGATGCTTTTCTTTTGCATATAAATATGCATCGTGAATCAAACTCAATTCGTCTTCTTTTTTGATATACGTTTTTAAAAGATTTAATACATTTTCAAAACGTATATTTTGGTTTACTTTTGTCATTTTATCACTTTCCTATGCATTAATTCCTTTAATTAAAATTTCTTCATCTTCTTTTTTCGGTACCTTTTTCTTTGGTCTCTTTTGATTTTTAAAATTACGTCTATAATCTAAATCTAACCATAATTGACTGGCGATAAATAAAGAACTGTATACTCCTGAAACTAAACCAAACATCAGTGCAATATTAAAGTTCAAAATTTCATGACTTCCTAAGAAAATTAATATTACAACTGGAATTAATGTTGTAAATGTCGTTACTAAACTACGTCCGAATGTTTCTCTTAAACTTGCATTGACAACTTCCATATATTGTTCTTTCTTCTTTAACTTACCATGATATTTTTTCTCAATATTTTCACGAATACGATCGAATGTAACAATGGTATCATTGATAGAGTAACCAACAATAGAAAGCATTGCAGCTATAAACATACTATTGACTTCCAATCTAAAGATACTAAACAAACCAATCATCATAAATACATCGTGTAATAGTGCAACAATCGCACCAACCGCATATGTAAATGTAAAACACATTGAAATATAAAGTCCAATGGCAAGGCCAGCTAACAATAAGGAAATAACGGCATTTTTAATCAATTCTTTTTTAACAATATCAGATACAACTCCAATTTCAGTCGTTGCCTCATATTTATCATTAAAGTAATTTTCTGTTTCTTTAATTTCTTTTTGCGATAAAGTATTTTCAATACGAGCGCTCATTGCTCCACCAGTTAATTCATCGATATTTTCAATTTCGTAACCTAATTCTTTTAAATCATTGCGGAATTCTTTCTTAGGGATTTCTTTTTCTCCAGTTACTGTAATACTGCTACCACCTTTAAAATCAATTCCTAATTGTAATCCTTGCGTTGCAAGAGATATAACTCCAGCAATTACTAAGACAATAGAAATGGTATAGAATACTTTACGTTTATTTGCAAAATCAATTTTTGAAAATGGCTTATAAGTAGGTTTTTCATTCTTCTTGCGATCTGGAATCCATTTTCTTTTTGCTCCTACAAACAACCTTGGTTTATCTTGGAACCAACCAGTATTGACAAATAATTTTAAGATATGTCTTAAAATGAATACCATGATAAACATTGTCACAAAAATACTAATAATCAATAATGTAGCAAATCCTTTTACACTACTCTCTCCAAAGATAAATAAAATAACAGCTACAATCAATGTTGTAAAGTTTGAATCAAAAATTGTCCAGAACGACTCTTTATTTCCTAATTTAAAGGCCATATCGAGATCAGTTCCTTTATATAATTCATCACGAATTCTAGAATATGTAATAACATTGGCATCTACAGCCATACCAATTCCGATCACGACAGCGGCAATACCCGGAAGTGTTAACACACCACCAATCAACCAGTAAGTACCAAATGTTAAAACTGTATATATTAATAATCCAAAACTAGATACAAGTCCTGCAAAACGATATAAGTAAATCATAAGTGCCATAATTAAGATAACGGCAATCACTCCTGCAGTAAATGTCATATTTAATGATTGATCACCAAATTGAGCACCTACAGTTTTAGATGAAATTTCTTCTAATTTCGTTGGCAAACTACCAGAATTAATTAAATCAACAAGATTACTAACTTCATCTTCTGTAAAGTTACCTTGGATAATTACATCACTGGCAAATCCTTGTGATACTGATGCTACACTAAGACAGTTAGAATTTTCTGTTCCACACATATACTGTTCAGTTTGGAAAGAATCACCATCTTCATAGTCTAGCCAAATAACGATGCGGTTATCTTTCATGGTACTAATCTTTTTCGTTACATCATAAAATTTATCTTTATCTTTAACACTAAGTGCAACAGCAGGTCTACCACTTGTGTCAGTTGATATTTTAGCTCCTCCACTACGTAATACTGAAGCAGTCATAAGTAGATTATCACTTGTATCACGGAATGTTAAATTCGCTGCTTGCTTCAACATACTACGTGCTTCATCAGGATCTGTAACACCGGCAATTTGAATACGTATTTTATCGTCACCTTCTACCACAATACTTGGTTCAGTAACACCTAAACTATCAATTCTTCTCTCGACTGTTTTATACGTATTAGTAACCATATCTTTCGTTACTTTTTCTCCATCTACACTTTTTACTTGATATAGAATTTCAAAACCACCTTGTAAATCCAATCCAAAATTTAATTGTCCAAATATTGGTTTAATTGATAATCCTAATCCAATAGATAGTAATACCATAATCACGGTATACAAAATGACTTTTTTGCTGTTTTTCTTCTTCTTCATATGTTCTTCCTCCTAAAATCTTACAAAATTGGTCTCCTTCTTTTTCTCTCTAACACGGTTTTAAAATAATCATCTAATTTTACTTCATCACAATTCATAATATCACTTACAATGTGATATAATTCTAAATCTTTTTTCTGCACCCACTCTTTTTCTTTTAAATAATTCCATATATCTTCCTCCTTGATATATGGTAATTGATGACGTTTTAAATCCATCCGTTTCGCATGAAGAGCAGGCATAACATGTCGATACAATTCTTGTTCTGATTGAAATGTAGCTTCCACCTTATCGCCTCTTTTCTCATACATAATCATTATACCTATTTTTTTAGAAATTTTAAAGTCAAATATATAAAAACTTATGAAAAAGACAAAAATAGCCATAAAAAAGAGATAAATATTCTATCTCTTTACAACCATATTTATAAAGTGATGATATATGGATCACTTTCTGTTCCCTTTCCATCTATAAATTGAATATCTGCTTTTAAATAAACTACTGGACGAACATAACGTGAAGCAGAATTAGCAACGATATTTCTTAAACGAAATCCGGAACTAAAATGACTGACATACCAAACGGCATTAGAAGAAGCACTTGTTTCACCAGAATAACCATTCATAGTCCAATAATGTTGATTCACATCTAAGTCTTCCACTAAATAAGATGTACACGCATCATTTGTTGAATTATCATATGACGCTGACTTACATTCATTATTTATAGTCGCTCTCAAATAATCTGTTACATTTATGAGCCCTACTTTGCCTTCCCACTGGTACGCCTTCTCATCTTCAATATTTTTTGCAATACTATCGTTATCTGCCTTTGGCATATGAATCACATTTCCAATATTAAAATTATGTACTTGAATTAGATTTTGAGCAGTACTACTTAGCTTTGTATAATATGTACTATTTAAATAACTGGCAAGACTAGAATCTTGTGTAATAGTACCACTTTTATTAGCAGATGTAAAAATACCATTTACTTTTCCAAAAATATTACATCCATATTGAGGCTTATCACAATATGTGTTATTAGTTGTCGCTCTATAGCCTGTTTCATCATATACGCGTTCCTCTGACAAACTATTGTGAACAATTTTGTAAGTTCCATCTGTTTCTTTTGCTATAATTCTCCATAATTCATCATTAAACTGAATATAATTATTAGGTTCATTTCCCCTATAAACATATCTGCCATATTCGTATGAATCTTGATATAATCCACTTCCAGATGTGACAACATCCTCGGTAATATCTATCCGTTGATCTTTCTTTGTGACTTGAACATGTACATTTAAAGTTTCTTGTAAATAACTATACCCAATCCCCATTGTTACAAAACATAACATACTTAAGATAATAATAGATCTCACACTATTTTTTCTTCTACGAATTTTTCTCATCTAACTACTCCTTCTAGCACACAAAAAAGTTGTTTCCACTACGAAAACAACTTTTTTCCTGTAAAACATTGAAAAACAAAGGTATTGTTAGCTAAATACCCCCCCCCATGGTAACTTTTTGTTAACGTTTATCTTTGTTTTCATAAACTCACCTATCTTCTAATAGCAACTTTAGTTTAACACATTTTTTCTATTTGTGCAATGAAATTTACTTCTATCAAAATGAGAAGATACATAAAATATGTTAGATAAGGGGGACTCATGAAAAATAAATTTATCCGTTCCACAATGATTTTACTAATCGGTGGTGCAATCACAAAATTACTTGGTATGATTATAAAAATTGTCATGACAAGAAATATCGGAAGTACGGGAATGGGAATTTATATGTTACTATCCCCTACTTTTATGTTACTTGTTTCTTTGGCACAATTAGGACTACCTGTTGCGATATCTACTTTAATTGCCAAAGAAGAACATGGTGAAAAAGAAATTATTTTCTCTTGCATTCCCATTGTATTATTTGTAAATATTCTATTAATGATTATTTTAACTTGTTTCTCAAAATTTCTAGCTTTTTCATTAGTGCATGAACCAAGATGCTATTACGCCTTTCTCTGTATGGGATTTGTCTTACCTTTTATCAGTGTTACAAGTATTTTAAGAGGATATTTTTTTGGAAAGGAACAGATGTTCCCTCATGTATTTTCTTGTATTGTCGAAGATGTTGTATGGTTATTTACATTGATTATTGGGATTCCTTATTTTTTAATGAAAGGAATTGAATATGCAGTTGCTTTTATCATTCTTTCCAATATTGTCAGCGAAATGACATCCATTATCATTTTATTTTGTTTTCTACCGAAACATATAAAAATTAAAAAGTATGACTTATTTCCGAAATGGAATATTATGAAAAAGATATTAAATATTTCACTACCAGCTACAGGATCACGTTTTATTGGAAGTATTGGATACTTCTTAGAACCAATTATCATGACACATGTCTTATTACAAGTTGGTTACTCTAATCATTTTATCGTCAATGAGTATGGGATTTTAAATGGATATGTACTACCTATGTTAACAATGCCAAGTTTTTTTACAATGGCAATTAGTCAAGCCCTTATTCCTGTCATCAGTAAAAGCTATGGAAAGAAAGACTATCGTGGAACAAAGAAAAAACTGAGTCTTGCTATACTTATATCTTTTTTAATTGGGATTCCTATTACAGCTATTTTTGTATTCTTTCCTGAGTTTCCTCTCCAAATTATATATCAAACCCATGAAGGAATCCCCTATTTGAGAGTTCTAGCTCCTATTTTTCTCCTCCATTATATTCAAGCACCTCTAACTGCTGCTTTACAGGCTATGGAACAGGCTAAAACGGCGATGAAAGGTACTTTACTAGGAATGATTTTAAGAACTGTTATTTTATTTGTATGCTGTTACTTTCGAATTGGTCTCTGGGCGCTTGTCATTGCGCTTTCATCCAATATTATCTTTGTTACTTTACATCAAGCAAAACATGTTAGAAAAAAATTAAATGTTATTTAGAAAGGAAATTGCCAACATAAAGTACTTTGTAGTATAATACACTGCGGTGATGAAAATGAAAACAAGAATCATTGATTGTACAAAGGAAATAGATGAAAATAAATTAAAAGAATGTGGTGAACTATTAAGAAAAGGAGAAATTGGAATCTTTCCAACGGAAACTGTATATGGAGTTGGAGCAGATGCTCTCAACGAAACTGCGGCTATGAATATATTTAAAGCCAAAGGAAGAGCAAATGATAACCCACTTATTGTTCATATTGCTGATTTTGATATGTTAGAGGAATTAGTAGAAACACCAAATGAAATGGAACAAAAACTAATCGATGCCTTTTTTCCCGGACCATTTACTTTAATTTTAAAACGTAAAGAAAAAGTCCCTAATGTCGTTACAGCGGGATTAGATACTGTTGGTATTCGTATGCCAGAAAATGAAATTGCACGTAAATTAATTACATATGCTAATCGTCCAATTTGTGCACCAAGTGCTAACTTATCAAGTCGCCCTAGTGGAACAAAATTAGAAGATATCAAAGATGAATTTGATGGCAAAGTTGCTTTTATGATCGATGGAGGTATGACAACAATTGGTGTTGAATCAACTGTTTGTAAAGTAATCGATGGTATTCCAACAATTTTAAGACCAGGTAAAATTACACCACAAGATATTGAAGCAGTCGTTGGAGTCTGTCGTTTAGATTCTCACTTATTTCAAAAAGCAACAGGAAAAGTAGAAAGCCCGGGTATGAAATATAAACACTATGCTCCAAAAGCCGAAGCTTTAATGGTATATTCAGAAGATGAAAATACGATGATGGAATTGATCAGAGAAAACTTAAAAGAAAATACTGCAATTATCGGTTTTCAGGAACACAAAAAATTCTTTCCTGATCAAACATATTATTCCTATGGTCACATCGGTCATCTAGAGGAAGTAATGCATAATATCTTTACTCTATTACGTCAAGTCGATCGTCAAAAACCTGACTTTATTATCATCGAAGGAGTAAAAAAGGAAGGCCTTGGTATTGCTATCATGAATCGCCTGATTCGTTCTGTTAGTTATCATTATGTTGAAAAATAAAAGACAGTTACCTGTCTTTTTTTATGAAGAAAGTAAATCTTGTTTTTTTATTACAAAAGTATGATGATTTTTTTGAAACGCATAAAATACTTCATTCAATGATACCCCTTTTCCTTTTAATACTTTGTGAAGCCATTTCGTATCTTTGCCAATTTCATGTAAACCACTCATGTTAATCACACCATCTAAAACAAGTGGAAATGGATAATCACTGCCTTCTTTGGCAAATACAGCTAAACTCCCATCTTCTTCTAAAACCGCGTAATTCACATCCTCTATTTGATGAATCCCCTCTTCTTTTAATTTTACAAATAGATAATCTAGACTATAGTTCAATTGACTAATATTCTTAAAATTTAATTTTCCATTCTCAATTAGTAGAATTGGGCTTTTCCCAAAAGCCTTTTTTAAACGCTCTTCTCGTTTCATCAACCACTGTAATAACATTTGTAACCCCCACAATAATACCAAAGCAAGGCTATAAAAATAGAATGTAATACCAGTCTTACGAATCGTTTCAATAGAAAATAAAATTAGCAATATGAAATTTCCTAATTCAAAGCAAGACATGGAATTTACTTCTTTATGTGGTTGAAAACGAAATACGACTAATAGAAATAAATAGACTAAACTTAATTTC
>ULRO01080047.1_pt1 | contig 10780 bp, 9 predicted proteins | sample 1955421 | NCBI WGS metagenome assembly ULRO01 (sample SAMEA4835682, study PRJEB28245) | human gut metagenome | biome: gut microbiome; material: fecal sample | place: Denmark | collected 2008 | reverse complement strand
AGGCACATAATATTGTTCTTGATTATATTCTTTTAAAAAATATACAATAACGCTTTGAATATTATCTGTATTCGTAATATCAAATGTTTTATTAATCCCAAAATTACGATCTAATGTAGCAGGTATATAAGTCTTTGATTTTGGTAAATAGGTAAGAGTATCCCCATTCATATAAATAATTACCTGTTTTACATTTTTATTACTTGTAGCAGTAAAGACAATTGCTTCGATAATTTTTTCTTCCATATCCGCTTTGACATCTAATAATTCACTAGAAAAATTGATTTTATAGACACCATTTTCAAAAGAACTACTAATAATCTTTGTATCACTAGGGATAATGGCCTGAAAACCATTCGGTACCTTACTTTCATTCACTCCATCTTTAATTAGTACGGATATCGCATCTGTTACTTGTCTATTAATATCATTTTCATCTAATACACTACTCACATATTCTGTTTTGCCTAACATACCATCTTGGTCCATTAAAAAAACAGTTTTTAAATTTTCATTTTGAGTTACATAATTTACTTCTTGTTTCACATCTTTTAACGTATAAATAGTATCTTTTGGTATCATATAAATTAAAAATAGGGCAAACAAACAAAGACTACTCACGAGAATTTTTTTTGTAATCATTTTCTTTAACATAGTCCACCTCTGATAGAAGTATATGAAAAAAATCGCTATTTCATGCGATTTTTTAAACAGTTATTTCGCCAAGCTTTAATAGTTCAACAATAGCACTTGCTCTTCCTTTTACGCCTAATTTCTGCATCACATTAGAAATATGATTGCGGACTGTTTTTTCGCTAATCCCCAATTTGTTTGCGATATCTTGCGTTGAATTATTTTGAATTAAAAGATCAAATACTTCTTTCTCTCGTTTGGTTAGAATACTCTTTTTCATAATACCTCACTTCCATACTTGGGGTGGAAATTATTTCTTCATAGTATTTTATGTAAAAAGAATAAAACAGTGCGTGTCATTTATCTAATGAAAAGAGAAATATTCATAAAAAAAGACATATCGTCTTTATTTTTGAAATTTGACAGAGATATACATCTTATCATCAAAATTAGATTGAACACTACGCATAATATTATTAGCACTCTTTTTATCTAATTTTTCTGTATTAACAACCACACGAATTTGATCACCATCGATTTTCACAAAACTATTTAATTTAAATTCTTCTTTTATTTTTTTCTCAATTGTCTCTTCTTTTCCTCTTACAGAATTTAGCTCTTTCATTCGTTCAAAAGCATCATTTTTTTCTTCACTGGTGGCATCCTTACTCGTAAGTACTGATTTTAATTCATCCATTTTTTTCACCATTTCATCATTTGCTTCCACACGAAGAGATGTAAGTAAATCACTTTCTTTCATTGTCACCTTTGTTTTTTCTTCTTTCTTTGTTGTCTTTTTTTCTTCTGTTTTAGAATTATTCATATTATTTCCTAAAAGTAATTCACTTGGCATGGTGATGTAATAAATACTTAAGACTAAAATTAAACTAAATAGTGTTAAAAACCAAATACTTTTCTTATTAATCATTCTATCCCTCCTGGACTTTACTAATACACTATATGTATTGATTTGAATAATAGAACAAATTATTTCAAGTCACGTTAGCACTCTTCCTTGACAATTGCTAAAAAAGGTGTTATAACGATTATGTAAGAAAGATGGAGATGATATTATGAAGAAAAAAGCATTTAAATCAGAATCAAAGCGATTACTTGATTTAATGATTAATTCAATTTATACAAATAAAGATATTTTTTTAAGAGAGTTGATTTCCAATGCCAGTGATGCGATGGATAAACTTGCTTATCGTGCTCTTACGGATAAGAAAATCAAAGTAGATAAAGATAAGTTAGAAATTCATATTGATTATGATAAGGAAAAGAGATTACTTACCATTGAAGATTCTGGAATCGGAATGACAGAAACAGAGCTTGAAAAGAATCTCGGTACCATTGCGCAAAGTGGTTCTTTAAAATTTAAAGAGAACTTATCAAAAGAAGATAAAATTGATATTATTGGACAATTTGGAGTAGGTTTTTATTCCGCATTTATGGTCAGTGATAAGATTGAAGTAGAAACAAAATCAATTGATAGTAAAGAAGCCTATCGTTGGACTTCTAGTGGAGTAGAAGGATATCAAATAGATACTTGTGAAAAAGAAAAGAATGGTACAAAAATTATACTTCATATTAAGGAAGATACGGATGATGATACATATAGTCAATATTTAGAAGAATATGAACTAAGAGAGTTAATTAAGAAATACTCTGATTATATTCGTTATCCAATCAAAATGAAAGTAACAAAACACGTATTAAAAGATAAAGAAAAAAATGAATATGAAGATAAAGAAGAAATTGAGACAATCAATAGTATGATTCCTCTTTGGAAGAGAAATCCAAAGGAGGTAACAGAAGAAGACTATAATCACTTTTACATGGATAAATTTAATGACTTTGATAAACCATTAAAAGTAATTTCTACATCTGTCGAAGGTTTATGTTCTTATAAAGGATTATTATTTATTCCAAGTCATGCTCCATATGATTATTATACAAAAGACTATGAAAAAGGACTTAGTTTATATGCCAGTGGAGTATTGATTATGGAGAAGTGCTCTGACTTATTACCTGATTATTTTAGCTTTGTAAAAGGTGTTGTTGATACAGAAGATTTATCTTTAAATATCTCTAGAGAGATGTTACAAAAATCAAAGAGTTTAAATTTAATTGCCAAAAATATTGAATCTAAAATTCGTAAAGAGTTGGAAAAAATGTTAAAAGAAGATAGAGAAACTTATGAATCTTTCTTCCAGACATTTGGAATGCAATTAAAATATGGTGTTTATGATAACTATGGTATGAATAAAGATAAGTTGCAAGATTTAATTATGTTCTATTCTTCTAAACGTAAAAAATTAATCACTTTAAAAGAATATGTTGAAAAGATGAAAGAAGGACAGGATAAGATCTATTATGCAGCAGGGACTTCAATTGAAAAAATAGATACTTTGCCACAAGTAGAACAAATTAAAGAAAAAGATTATGATATTTTGTATTTAACTGATTATATCGATGAATTTGTTTTATCAGCAATTCATGAATATGATAAAAAGACATTTGTCAATATTGAAAAAGATGATTTAGATCTTGAAACAGAAGAAGAAAAAGAAAATACAAAGAAGATCAATGAAGAAAATACAGATTTATTAAAAGAAATGAAAGAAGTAATTCCAGAAGTAAAAGAAGTTCGTTTTACAAATAAATTAAAAACATATCCTGTTTGTTTAACAAGTGTTGGTGATATTTCAATTGAGATGCAGAAAGTATTTGCAGCAATGCCAAATACACCAAACATGAAAGCAGAAACAGTATTAGAAATTAATGAGAAACATCCGATTGCTAATAAATTAAAAGACCTTTATCAAAACGATAAAGATACATTTAAAAAATATACAAAAATACTATATAGTGAAGCAAAGATGATTGCTGGACTTTCAATTGATAATCCAACAGAGATTTCTAATTTAATCTGTGATGTGATTGCAAAATAGAGGATATTCCTCTATTTTTTTGTATCTAATTTCTAATAAAAACATAAAATATCATAGATGTACTATTGCACTACTAATAAATATTTGATATAATCAAGTTGTCATTTTAAATGGGCTCGTAGCCAAGTGGTAAGGCATGGGACTGCAACTCCCTGATCGCTGGTTCAAATCCGGTCGGGCCCTCCATATTGATATTAGTCGAACTTTTTAGTTCGATTTTTTTATATAAAAGTGAAGCTATTTATTTATAAAGTCTAAAGCATACTTCTTTTTAAGATGTAAACGATAAACTATGACAAAAAGTGAAAAGAATTCGACAAAATCGAAAAATTTATAGTTGCCAACTTGTCCTATTTCGAAATTTACGATATAATGTTGTAGTACCTTAGGAGGCTAAATCATGAGAGAAAAGCAAAAGGCGAAAGAAAGAACAAAAATAAAAACAAATTGGATGATTGGAATGATACTTCTACTTGTATTAAATATAGGAGCGACAGGATATTTCCTTTATTCTCTAACATTATTAGGGTCTATTGAAACATTTCTGCGCTATGTTGTAGGAATTGTATTAATTGGATTAATGATATTTTTCTTTTTTCACTTACGTAAAACAGCTCGTAAGAAAAAGAGAGTACGTTTTATCGTAGATGTGATTATATCGTTAGTCTATAGTGCTATTTTAATCTTTGTCGGGGGAAATATTATTAAAGCAATCGGTAAAGTAGGTAACTTAACTGAACGTGAAACGACTTATTCTGCTAGTATTGTAACGTTAAGTTCAAATAAAGCAACAAGTATTAATGATATTAGTAGTAGTAAAGAATTAGGAATGATTAAAGATAAAAAATCAGTAGATGGATATCAAATACCAAAACAAATTATCGAAGATAAAAACTTAAAAAATAAAGTGAAATATTATGATAACTATACTGATTTGTTAGCTGATCTATATGATGAAGAAATAGAATATATTTTCTTGCCTTCTGGATATCAATCTATGTTTACATCAATTGATGCATATAAAAATATTGCAGAAGATACTAAAGTGATTTATACACAAAAGAAATCAGTAAAACAAGAAGTCAGTGCTGGAAAATCATTAAAAGAACCGTTTACTATTTTATTAATGGGAATTGATAGTGATACCAATGATTTAACACAAAGTAGTAGTTTTAATGGAGATTCGCTGATGTTAATTACATTCAATCCAACTACATTAAATTCTACTATCTTAAGTATTCCTCGTGATACATATGTACCAATCGCATGCTTTAATGGAAAACGTAAAAATAAAATTACGCATGCAGCATGGCAAGGAGAACAATGTATGATGGATACGATTACTGGATTTACAGGAATTCCAATTGACTACTATATAAAAATTAATTTTAAAGGTGCAGTCCAATTAGTTGATGCTTTAGGTGGTATTGATGCAGAAGTACCAATTGGTTTCTGCGAACAAAATAGTGATCGTGCATGGGGTGAAAATACAATTTGTGTCGATGCTGGATATCAACATTTAAATGGAGAGCAAGCACTTGCATGGGCTAGACATCGTAAAAGTGCTGGATTTGATGACTTCGTTCGTGGTCAAAATCAACAATTAGTTGTCAAAGCAATGTTAAATAAATTAAAAGATGTAAGAGACTTGGATACAGTTTATAAAATACTAGATACAGTTGGTAATAACATGGCAACGAATATGACAACAAGTGAAATTTTATCTCTTTACAATATTGGTAAAGATGTATTAACAAGAACAAAAGATATGGCTGTAGAAGATGTCCTTAGTATGCAACACTTATATATTAGTGGGGCAGATGCGAATATATATGACTACAGTACAATTAATGGTCAAGGAACAAGAATGAGACTTTACAACTTCGTTCCATATCAAGAAAGCTTAGATGCGGTAATAGAAGCTATGAAAGTCAATCTTGGAATGATTAGTCCAAAAATGACAAAAACATTCTCCTTTGATGCAAGTGTTCCATATGAAGAAAATATTATTGGTAAGATGTCTAAGGGATCTACTAATTTAACATTACTTCCAGACTTCAGTGGTTCTAGTGTAGCTTACGTACAAAGTTATGGAAGTAGTCATGGTATCCGTATTATTGTGAATGGAAATGGTTCAAGAGTTATTAGTCAATCTGTACCATATGGAGCCGATATTGAATTTGTGAAAACATTAACAATTAATACTGGTTCAACAGCGACGAAACAAGAGCCAAAAGATGAAGAAAAAACAACAACAAAACCTACACCATCAACCACTCCACAACCAACTCAGGAACCAGAGCCAAGTGATGATCCAGAACCATCAACAGATCCAGAACCATCACCAAGCGGTGATCCTGATTCAGAACTACCAGATATTGTTGAACCTTAATTATAAGATTAGTCGAAATTGACTAATCTTTTTTGTGAGATTGAAATCGTTGTCAAAATATGTTAAAATGAATTGTATGCAAAAGAGGGATGACTATGAGTGTAGCATGGGCTTTAGGAGCTACTTTTATTGTAGGAGTATTTATATTAATTGGTTATTTTATTGTGATGACAACAAAGAATAATCATAAAGTTATGAATTTTTCTATTAGTATGGCCTTTGGTGTAATGACATCATTGGTATTATTAGAATTATTACCTGAAAGTTTTGAACATTTAAGTGATGGACAAAACGATATCATTACAATTTGTTATTTAATATTTTTTATTGCAGTAGGTATCTGTGTATTAAAATTTTTAGATTTCTTTATTCCTGATCATCATGCTGATGAGAAAAAAGAAATAGATGAAGAAAATTTAACTCATATTGGAATTGTGGCTAGTATCGCATTAATTGTACATAATATGATTGAAGGTATGGCAATTTATACAAGTGTTATGAGTTCATTAGAGTTAGGAATTCTAATGTGTATTGGCGTAGGCCTTCATAATATTCCAATGGGGATGGTATTAACTTCTACTTTTTATACATCTGATAAGAAGTGGAAGACTACATTGTTTATGATTTTTTTAACTTCTATTTCTACTTTTATTGGAGGCCTTTTGATGTTCTTCATGAGTGGCGTAATGAATGAGTTCTTACTAGGCATATTACTTGCCATTACAACAGGAATGGTTTCTTATATTGTTATTTTTGAATTATTCCCTCATTTAGTGGAACATAAAAAAGATAAAGGAACAATATTTGGAGTATTAGTAGGAGTTATTATTTTAATGATTAGTGTGATGCTAGGCCATCATCATTGACAAAATATAAAAAAAGATATATGATGTTAGTATCAAAAGCAATGATTAGGACATGATATTTTAAATCACTTTTGAAAGAGAGCAGGGAATGGTGAGAACCTGTAAAAGTATTAAAGTATTACTACCTATGAGCTGAACTCGAAAGAGAATTCCGGTCTATGCCGTTATCTAATTAAGTACAAATAAGGATGGTACCGCGTATACACGCTCCTGGTTTTTCAGGTAGCGTTTTTTTTATTAGAAAGAAGGAGAGAATATGAATAATATTAAGTCAAATGAAAAATTAAGTGTTTTAAATCATTCATGTGCTCATTTACTAGCACATGCAGTTAAAAGATTATATCCAAATGCAAAGTTTTGGGTTGGACCTGTAATTGATGAAGGATTTTACTATGATATGGATCTTGGAGATGTGAAGTTATCTGAAGATGATTTAGAAAAAATTTCAAAAGAAATGAAAAAGATCGCGAAAAGTGATAAAAGAATTACGCGTATAGAGTTATCTAAAGATGAAGCTTTAGAAATATTTCACGATGACCCATATAAAATAGATCTAATTGAAAATATGCCTGATGGCGAAGTAATCAGTGCTTATAAACAAGATGATTTTATCGATTTATGTAGAGGACCACACGTAGAGTCTACAAAAAAATGTAAAAACTTTAAATTATTAAAAGTAAGTGGTGCTTATTATAAAGGTGATTCTAAAAATAAGATGTTACAACGTGTTTATGGAGTATGCTTTGAAACTCCAGAACAGTTAGAAGAACATCTAGCATTCTTGGAAGAAGCAAAGCAAAGAGATCATCGTAAGATTGGAAAAGAAATGGGAATATTTATGTTTTCCGATTTAGTTGGAAAAGGTCTTCCAATGTGGCTACCAAATGGGTTTATTGTAAGACAGAAATTGTCTGATTATATTATGGAAAAAGAAATAAAGCATGGATATAAACATGTTATGACTCCATCATTAGGAAGTGTAGATTTATATAAAACAAGTGGACATTGGGACCATTATAAAGACGATATGTTTCCATCTATGAAAGTAGATCATGAAGAATATGTGTTAAGACCTATGAATTGTCCTCATCATATGATGATGTATCAAAATTCACTTCACTCATATCGTGATTTACCACTCCGTATTGCTGAGATTGCAAACGATTTCCGTTTTGAAGCAAGTGGTGCACTTTGTGGAATTGAAAGAACAAGAGCGTTTACACAAAATGATTCTCATATTTTCTGTACACCAGAACAAATTAAAGAAGAATTTAAAGCAGTTATTGATCTTATTTTAGAAGTATATAAGGATTTCGGATTTGAAAATTACCAATTTCGTTTATCATTACGTGATAAAAATGATAAAGAAAAATATTTTGGGAATGATGAGTTATGGGAAACGAGTGAAAAAGAACTTCGTGAAGTATTAGAAGAATTTGGTGCTGATTTTTATGAAGCTGAAGGAGAAGCTGCCTTTTATGGTCCAAAGTTAGATGTTCAAGTAAAAAGTGCGATTGGTCATGATGTAACATTATCAACAATTCAGTTAGATTACCAATTGCCAGAACGTTTTGAATTAACTTATATTGCTGAAGATGGTTCAAAACAAAGACCAGTAGTTATTCATCGTGCTATTTTAGGTTCTTTAGATCGTTTTGTGGCTTTCTTGCTAGAAGAAACAAAAGGAATTTTACCAACTTGGTTAGCACCAGTACAAGTAAACATTATTCCAGTTAATAGTGAATATCATTTGGAATATGCCGAAAAAGTAAAAGAAGCATTAGAAGCAATTGGAGTACGTGTTGAAATTGATGGTCGTGATGAGAAGTTAGGTTATCGTATGAGAGAATCACAACTTCGTAAGATTCCATATAATTTAGTATTAGGAGATCAAGAAAAGGATACAGATACAGTAAATGTTCGTAAATTTGGTCAAAAAGAAGAACAAAAGATGAAATTAGAAGAGTTTGTTCAAGAAATTAAAAAAGAAATTGATGAGAAAAGGAGATAATTCTCCTTTTTTTTACATATATTGAATTATAGGTGATGCTTGTGACAAAAGTGGATGCGTTTAAAACATTTGTAAGAAAAAATCCTGGGTTAATAAAATATGTTCGTACAGGTGAAATGGACTGGCAGAAATTTTATGAATTATATGATTTATATGGGGAAGAGGAAAGTGCATGGAATCCTTACTTAAAAAAAGAAACACCAGCTCCATCTAATAATACGCAAACAGATTCCAAAAATATTACGGAAGGATTACTAGGAATGGCTTCGTTATTAAAAGGAATTGATTTAAATACAGTTCAAAATGGTGTTTCTAGTTTGCAACGCGTAGTTGGATTATTACAAGAACTAGGTAGTAAGACACCAAAAGAAGAAGTAAAACCAGCTTATAAACCACGTCCAATTTATAAGCATTTCGAGGATTAATATGTCATTAGAAACACAATTTACATTAAAAAGTAATGAGCAATATATCTCTTATTTAAGAAGCCATTCTTATTGGTATAAAGAGTTAAATCGTAATCCCGAAAAATTAAGAGATTTTATAGAAGAAGTACGTTCTTTTTATAAATTACGAGCAAGTGATCGTATTGAAAAAGCAATTGAAACAGTTGAATTTTTAGAATCTGTTCTTTCTACGATGCAGCCATAGTATTTGCACCCCCTCCCTAAAAAGTGTTATAATAACAACGGAATTGAGATGATGCTATGAGAGTCATTAGTGGAAAATACAAAGGAAGATTTTTAGATGGTCATAAGATTGCTGGCACAAGACCAACTATGGATCGTGTGAAAGAATCTATGTTTGCTATGTTACAAAGTGATATTCCTGGTTCTTGTTGCCTGGATTTGTTTAGTGGCTCTGGAAACTTGGGGATTGAAGCAATTAGTAATGGAGCTAAAAAAGTATATTTTGTAGATTTTAATCAAATCTGTATTCAGACAATTGAAAAAAATTTACGTACTTTACAAATTACAGAAGAAGCAGTTGTCTTAAAAAAAGATTATCTTGAAGCACTACGTTACTTTAAAGAACGTAATATAGAGTTTCAAGTGATATTTTTAGATCCGCCTTATAAATATCACTTTATGACCAATATCTTAGAAGAATTAGAAACCTATGGTTTATTAAAACCAGGTGTCAAAGTTGTCAGTGAAACAGATAATGAAGAAAAAATTGAAACTTCTTTAAAATTATTAAAAGAAAAACGTTATGGTTCAAAATGGTTACACATATATGAAAAAGAAAATTAATTCTTTTTCATTTTTTTTGCAGGATTTCTTCATCATGACCTAGTAAGTAAAAAGTAGGAGAGGATGAAGTATGAGAAAATTTCCTTGTTATATTCAAGAAGAGAAAACCGATTGTGGTCCAGCCTGTGTGAAAAGCATTTTACTTTATTATCATGGTGATTATGATTATTCCAAATTAAAAGAAAAACTTCATTTAACAAGTCAAGGAACGAGTGCTTATCAGATAATTACTTTTTTGAATGAACATGGTTTTTATGCTGAAGGAAAACGCTATGATTGGAAACATTGGGTAGAAGGTAAATTTATCTTACCAAGTATTGCTTTAATAAAAAATGAGGCTTTAGAAAATCACTATGTAATTGTTTATCGTATCATACCTAGAAAAGAAAAAATATGGATTGGAGACCCGAAAGAAGGAATCCGTGTTCTATCCTGGAAACAATTTCAAAGCCAATTTACAGGAATCATGATTCATATGATTCCAACAGGATTAATTACCTGTGAGAAAAATCAAACAATCAACCACTTATTATTCTCATTTATTAAGCAAAACAAAAAAACAATGTTTTTAGGATTTATTCTAATATTCATATTTTTATTTTTACAAATCGCACTCTCATTTACGGCAAAATATTTTATGAATGGTGTGGCAATGAAAAAAGCACAAAGTT
>ULRO01003179.1_pt1 | contig 10786 bp, 8 predicted proteins | sample 1955421 | NCBI WGS metagenome assembly ULRO01 (sample SAMEA4835682, study PRJEB28245) | human gut metagenome | biome: gut microbiome; material: fecal sample | place: Denmark | collected 2008 | reverse complement strand
GGTGGCGGTGCTCGGAACCGGCGCCGACATCGTTTATCCGGCAGAAAATTTTTCCCTCTACGAGCAGATTGCCGCACAGGGCGCCGTCATTTCCGAATTTCCGCTCGGCACCGAGGCGCAAAGCGGCAACTTTCCGCGCCGCAACCGCATAGTCTCCGCGCTGGCTGACGCCGTTCTTGTCGTCGAAGCCGGCATTCATTCCGGCTCGCTGATAACGGCCCGGCTGGCATTGGAACAGGGACGCGACGTTTTTGCGGTGCCCGGTTCGCCGGTCGAAGCCCGCGCCGCAGGTCCCAACAAACTTATCCGCGACGGCGCTTTTCTGGCCGAGGGCGCCGAAGATATCCTCAACGGCCTGAACCTCGCCCGCTGCCGGAAAATAAAGCCGCTGCCGCCGGTTGCCGCGGAAGATTTATTTGCAAAACCGCTTGACAAAGTCGAAAATAATGTCGATATTCCTCAACAGCCGGACCAGACCGGGAAAAAGCCAAAAGTCATCGACTTTCTTACCGCGGAAGGCGTTTACGTCGATGAAATCATCCGCGCCACGGGGTTGGAACCCGCCGCGGTTTCCCTTGAGCTTTTGGAACTCGAAATGGCCGGCAGGATTGAGCGCCAAGTCGGCAACAAAGTGGCATTAATCAAACGAGCAAAGAAAGACGCAATATGAAATTAGTTATCGTTGAGTCCCCGGCCAAAGCCAAAACCATCAACAAATACCTCGGCTCCGATTATAAGGTTCTGGCCAGTTTCGGCCACATCCGCGATTTGCCCAGCAAGGACGGCTCCGTTAACCCGGACGACGGTTTCGCCATGACCTGGGAGCTCAGCGCCGGCGGCAAAAAACGCCTCAACGACATCATCGCCGCGCTCAAGGACTGCGACACGATTGTCCTCGCATCCGACCCGGATAGAGAAGGAGAAGCGATAGCCTGGCACATTCTTGAAGAACTGACCGCCCGCAAGAAAATCAAAGACAAGAAAATCGAACGCGTCGTCTTTCACGAAATTACCAAATCCGCCGTTACCGAAGCCATTAAAAATCCCCGCCAGATTGACGACAATCTGGTTTCCGCCTACATGGCCCGCCGTGCACTCGACTATCTGGTCGGCTTTACGCTCTCGCCGGTGCTGTGGCGCAAGCTTCCCGGTTCCAAGTCTGCCGGCCGCGTTCAGTCGGTCGCCCTTCGTCTGATTTGCGACCGCGAAAACGAAATTGAAAAATTCAAACCCGAAGAATACTGGACGGTCGACGTTGACCTCATTACCAAAACCCAGGCGCTGATTCGCTCGCACCTGATAACCCTCGACGGCAAAAAGCTCGAAAAATTTGACATCAACACCGAGGCTAAGGCCATGGATGCCAAAGCCAAAATCGAAGCGCAGGAATTCCATGTTTCCAACGTCGAACGCAAAAAGGCCAACCGTTATCCGGCACCGCCGTTTACCACCTCCACCCTGCAGCAGGAAGCGGCCAGAAAATTAAGGTTCAGCGCGAAGAAAACCATGCAGGTGGCGCAAAAACTGTATGAAGACGGTTTTATAACCTATATGCGTACCGACGCCGTCAACCTCTCGCAGGAAGCCATTGCCGCCTGCCGTGAAGTAATCGTCAGGTATTTCGGCGAAGCCTACCTGCCCAAAACCGCCAAGGAATACAAAACCAAATCAAAGAACGCGCAGGAAGCGCACGAAGCCATTCGTCCGGCACATGTTTCCGACACGCCCAAAAAACTGGAAGTCAAGCTCGATTCTGACGCGCACAAGCTTTATGAGCTTATCTGGAAACGCACCGTTGCCTGCCAGATGAACCCGGCCGTACTGGACAAGGTCGTTATCGATTCGACCTCCGCCGACGAAAAAATCATCCTCCGCGCTACCGGACAGGTCATAGATTTCGACGGTTTCCTGAAACTTTATCAGGAAAGCAAGGACGACAGCGACGACGATGACGAGAACCGTATACTGCCGAACGTCGAAAACGGCGAAAACGTCAGCAAGGGCGACATTATTCCCGAACAGCACTTTACCACGCCGCCGCCGCGCTTTACCGAAGCAAGCCTGGTTAAAAAGCTTGAAGAACTCGGCATCGGCCGCCCGTCGACCTATGCATCGATTATCGCCGTACTTCAGGAACGCAAATACGTCCGTGTCGAAAAACTGCGTTTCATTCCCGAAGACCGCGGCCGCATCGTAACCGTATTTCTCGAAAACTTCTTCAAAAAATATGTCGAATATGACTTTACCGCCCAGTTGGAAGAATATCTGGACGATGTGTCCGCCGGCGAAATGGAATGGAAAAAGCTCTTGGGCGGTTTCTGGGTCAAATTCATCAAAAACATTGATGCCGTCAAACCGCTGCAAATCAGCGAAGTAATCGAAAAAATCGACGAAGTTCTGTCCTATCACCTCTTTCCGCCGCGCGAAGACGGTTCCGACCCGCGCGTTTGCCCCGAGTGCGGCAAAGGCCGCCTTTCGGTCAAACTGGGAAAATTCGGCGCTTTTCTGGGCTGTTCCAACTATCCGGAATGCAAATACACCAAACCGCTGACCGACGTCAAAGAAGAGGAAATGAAAGACACGCCGCGCCCGGCTAATCCGGAAGACAAGGTTCTCGGCGAAATGAACAGCCTGAAGGTTTACCTCAAAAAAGGCCCTTACGGCTATTATGTCCAGCTCGGCGAAGACGCAACCGCCACAACCGAAAAACCCAAACGCAGTTCTCTGCCGAAATTTCTGAAACCTGAAGATGTTACTTTAGAACAGGCGTCTATCCTGTTGAGTTTGCCCAAACAGCTCGGCAACGGCATTGAGGTCAACATAGGCAAATTCGGCCAGTATCTGAAACAGGGCGGCAAATCAAAATCGCTGACCGGCAACGACAACATCTTCAACATCACGCTGGAGCGCGCCGAAGAAATTCTCAAAGGCGTTGCCGAACGTCCGGCCGGAAAAATTCTCGGGCAGCATCCGAAAGACAAGGCCGACATTACTTTAAATTCGGGACGTTACGGCCCTTACCTCAAGTGGGGCAGAAACAATTACGCCATTCCGAAAGAGTATCAAGACAAAGAACTGACGCTTGACGATGCACTGAAAATAATCAGCGCTAAAAAATAAAACAAACCCCTCAGATGAGGGGTTTGTTTTTTCAGTTGAAATGATTCTTTTTGGCCAGATATTTTTCCCTAAACCTCTTTCGCTGGCTTTTCAACGGCAGCAGACAGGTCACGGCAGCCAGCAGATGACGTTTCAGCTTCTTCAGCAGTCCGCCGAGATATATTTTTGAACAATACCATTTCAGGCTGGTCGACAGGCTCAACCGCACATTGTGCAAAGCCCGGTCAAAAAGTTCCGCTTCTCCCTGCCATTCGCAGGCCGGATTACGGTAAAACGTAACTTTGGTTATGCCGTCGGCCGGCTTCTCCTCACGATAGCCGGTTTTGACCGCAGACAGACAGATATAAAGCAAATCCGTCTTTTTGCCCGCAAACGCTTCCGTCATCGCCCGATAGCTCCGAATGATTTCCGCATCGTCCCATACCTCGTCCTCGGCGCAATGCACCAGCAAAATCCGCCGCGCCGCGTCAATTTTGTTTTTGAGTTTGGCAATCCGGCGGTCATATTTTGCCCTCACGGCAGGATAACATTCATGAATAGTGCATCCGGTATCAAAATCATGCGCGGAATATATGCCGGTCGCCAAATCGTCCACCTCGTCAAAACGAGGCTGTTTCGAACGCAGACGCAAATTCTTTTCGAGCAGAAAATCCTTAAAATCCGTTTGCAGCAGCTTTTCAACCACGTCGGGATTTTTAATGTAAATCCAGTCAAACGGAAACGATTCATACTGAAGATGCAAACGCCGCAGATTGAAAGAACACTTGCATTTGCTGCCGATAGGAATAATCAAATCATATGTCTTCTTCATAAAAAAATCTCCGACAAAATTGGGCAAATAATATCCTATCCCCATAAAATGTCAAAGATTTTCCGGCCCCGCCTCAAACCGACGGTTGACTCCGCCCGACATTAGACTATTCTGACAGACAGACAAACAATAACAGGTAACCATGACAAACGATAATAAACAACCGGGCTATACCCTGAAAAAACACATCGTCAAATTTCTGACTTTCTGGATCTTTCCCGAGATTCTGCGCAAATATGCCGCCCGTCGCCTGCGTTGGCACTTCGGCATCGGTGCCAAACCTGAAACCCTGGCTGAACGTCTGAATTATCAGCGTCACATAAAACGGGCACGCAAAGAAGCCGCAACAAAAAACATCTTCGCCTATCGGATTGTTTCTCTCGGCAGCGACTGCTTCAGCCGTACGATTCCGACCCTGTGGGGTGTCAAACCGCGTAAAAAACAAGGAGAACCGGGCTGTCCGTTTGACCTCAGCACCAATTTTCTAAGCGGAATCGTCCGCAATATTGAAGAAGACTTCGCAAACTATTTTAATACGCTGCATTTCAACGGGCGCTTTTGGGAAATCGCGCGCAGTAACACCGTTTTCAGCCACGAAAACGACTGCGGGCCAAATGATGAAGACACCGTCCGCAAAAGGTTTTCAGGACGTATCGACAACTTTCGCCGCGCACTGGCGGATGTCAGGCCGGTTTTGTTCGTTCATCACTTTATCAGAGGATTAAATGACGCGGCTCCCGATGAAACGGCAAAATTGCTTAACCGCCTCTGGCTGTTGCTGAACGACAAACGCCGCGGTCTGCCGTTCCGGCTGCTGATTGTCGACCATTGCAACTATATTCCCGCCGCCGAACTCATTCCCCAAATCTGCCTTTTCGCCCCGGATTACCTGCCGGACGATTACCTCTGGAATTACCCCGAATTCGAATTCTCTGCGGCCGGCCTGCGCTTTGAAACGGAATTTATCGAGATTTCCCAAAAACTGATTAACCAAATGAAAACAGACAAAAAATCAGCCCCCGAACCGACTGTACCTGCCGACTGAAAATTTGGCAACAGTTAAGACACTACGGCATCTTATGATTCTGGCACCTTTCTTTAATATAATCAGCCAGTTCGCTCAAATCGCTTTCTGACAACGGCAGCTCAAAATCAGTATTCTGCATCTTCAAAAACATTGTCGAAATCGTTCGCCCGTTGACAACGGTTTTTTCGTTACAGCCGGTTCCGATACAGATACCCAGCCGGTCATACAATACATGCAGATTTTTCGTATCTCCCGGGTCAATGTCAAAAGCCTGTAGTGAAATAAGCACATAAATACCGTTGCAGCTCGTTGCCACCCATTTCCAGTTTCGCAAATCATATGCCGTTTTAAAACGCCCGCTTCCGTATCTGGAAAGCCCCTGCCCGCCGGCATACGGCCGGTTGTCATAACTTTTTCCGTCAGCCTTATAAAAAAGCGGCCTGCCTTCTTCGTCTTTCTGCCGTGCCAGAAAATCAATGATCTTTTTTCTTTCTTCTTCCCGCCGGTTATTATACTCAGACTTTATTTCCGCAAATGTCATCTTTGACAGCATTTCATATACCCCCGCTATGCCAAACCGCTTATAATATCGCCACTTTACCACCAACAAACGTGCAAATCTACAGAAATTCACCCCAATATCGCATGTCGGCAGCCGCCCCTCATATCAAAAACAAAACTTACCGCCCCAACAAAAAACCGATTTCCCCAAAAAGCAACCGTTGCAATTCCCCTCTGAAAGAAACGGCCAAAAGTCCAAAATCGCGCGGTATGCTACAAAAAAAACCGCCTAAGTGGCGGTTTTTTTAATGGTGCTCGGGGACGGGATCGAACCGCCGACACGAGGATTTTCAGTCCTCTGCTCTACCAACTGAGCTACCCGAGCATCAACTGACGAAAAGGTTTATAATTCATATTTTTCCGCTTGTCCAGCAGAAAATTAAATTTTTAATATTTTTTTATCAGTTATTGCATATCCGCCCCTGCCATAAAGCGTTTGCCAACAGTTTCGCCCGGTCCGGATGCGTCTTTCTGAAGGCGCGATATCGACGGTAAACAGTTTCTTCCGCCGCCAGCGCCCGCTCGTTGTTCCGTCTTGCCGCGGCAATGCTCTTTAATGTCAGCTGGCTTTTGCCAAGCGCTTCAATATCGGCAAACAGTCCGCGGTCAAAATCACCGTCGTCCAACACCCGGCGATGCGTCTTCAACACTCTGGCAATATGCCGGCGGGTCAGCCCTTTGATATATTTCTGAACTTCTCCCGGTTGTCTTTCATAATCGCCGATACCGGTCAGCGTGCTTCGCGGCGCGGAAACATCCGGCGCCGTATCGTCATAAACAGGCAAAACATAATTTAATACCGCTGCGGCATTGATATCGACAGCCAGCCGTCCGACAACATCATCCGTCAGGCTGCGGAAAACTTCCTGTCCCCACCGCAGCTCGCTGACCAACTGCCGATAGTCTTCCTGATGATAAATCGAAAAATCTTCCGCCGTATCGGATTCCAGACGTTTTTTATTCTCAATGGCGCTGATTTCCATTTTGCGCAAACCTTTGTCAAAGAGCTTCAGCGCATTACGCTTTTCCAAACTCTGCGGCAAAGCGGCCAACTCGTCGACAGCCTCATATCTGATACCGCGGGAAGACAGCAAAACGACCTGATTCTCGCCCAGATTACGGTCAAAGGCATTAAACAGCATATGCAGAGAACTGAACGTAAAATCATCCCAGAATCCTTCCGGCTTAAACTCTCTCACGACTTTCCTGTCAACCGGCGTATCGTTCAATTCTATGTCATAATAGCTCTTTACTACGGCCGCAATGTCAAGAACTTCCGCGGCAAAATCCAAAACGGCTTTTTTCTTTTCCCAATCTCCGGACATATCGGCATATTCTGCCGGACGCCAGCTTTCGGCAAACTCATCGTCCTCGTCTTCGTCGTCGAAACTTCTGTCCTCCAGCTCATTCAGCAAAACGCCCGTTTCATACAAATCATTGTCCGCGGCTCTTATAATCTGAGCAATCATCTTTTCGACGTCTTCGGCCAGTGCCCCGCTGATGTTTTCGGCATTTTCATAATTGTCCCAGTACTCTTCCGGCGACCCCGGTTTAAAAAGCGGCCTATCCGCAGCAAAACTGCCGACATTGTCAACTTCGGCAAAAATTTTTTTCAAATCATAATGCTCCGGAATCTCAAAATCTGCGTTTCCAATACCCAAATGCTGATTCAGGCGGCTGTTTCTCTCCAGTCTGAAATAGGTTTCATCGCTCATTACGTTGTCAAAATCGGCAGCCGCTGCCCGGGCCGCATCCTGATTACGATAGTAAAGATAAAAGTCGGCACGATTTCTGGCGACAATCTGCGTAAACTGATCCGTAAATTCGGCCACCGTTTTCCTTACCGGTTCGCTCCGCACATCCCAGCTGCATTCTTTTTGCAAAAGCTTCGCCACCTCGGCGGCAACTTTCTTTTCGCTGACAAATCCCGGCATTTTGGAAAAATTTTCCGCAACATCGGCCAATACCGAACGCACGCCCTCCACGTCGGAAACATTGATAACGCCGCCGCGGCGGATAACCGTACGCATCATTCGTTCGGCCAGACGCGTCTCCAAAAATTCGTCCATCATTCCGGAAAAAATTTCATCCTGCATCTCTCCTGCAAACGCCGCCGACAAAACCATGCCCCGATTCAGCCAATAGCGGTCAAACTCGCTGCCGCTCTTCGCAACCCAGTCGGAAACGGCGTTAACATCTTTGGCGAAATCCCCATTGCCCGGATTAAACAAAACCCGAGCCCGGACAAAATCTTCGTTGCCCTCCCCTTGTTCGGCTATTTCGCGGTACAGATGATAAAACGCCTCCGCAGCGGGAAAAGCCCCTTGCGGGCTGTCATCGGGAACGGATACTCGAAAACCGCAGTTTCGGTTAAGCTCGGCCGCCGCCAGTTTTAACGCCGGATAAAGCTCGGCAACCTCCCGCGCCGAACGCCAATACCACATGTCCCGGCCTTTTTCAATCTGCAGTCCGTCCATCATAACGCCCGCCGTATTGACAAAAGTCTTAATAAAATTAATCCGCACCGAATTGTCAGCCATAAAAAAACGCCCTTTCGCATATTATGCCAAAATATAAACAAAAGAGCGTTTTTTGTCAAATATTATTAACCGTCCTACGTTTTAAGGTTAACAACCGTCTGCGTCATCTCGTTAGCCGTGGTAAAAGCCGTACCGTTAAGGTTATACGCTCGCTGCACCACAATCAGATTGGAAAATTCCTTAGACGGATCAACGTTCGACCCCTCCAGCGATTCGGAGCGAAAGGCCGTATTGTCGTTGGTCGTCGAATCAACGACAAAAAAGCTTTCGCCGACATCGTTGGATACTTCAAAAAGCGTTCCGCTTATCGGAATAAGATTTTCCGGCGCCGAAAAACCGACCAACGCCAGTTTTCCGCTGGCAAGCGTTTCGCCGTTGGTATATTTGGATTGAATGACGCCGCCGCTGTCAATGTACGAATACTGATAGTCGCCCCCGACACGCCCGTCCTGGGAAACATTGACGATTTCGGAACTTCCGGCATATTGCGTCATATGCGAAATATCCATCGCCACCGTACTTGCGGTTCCGTCCGGCCAGGTAACGCTGACGTCAAAGGTCTTCGGCGACAGGATCCCGCCTTTTTCATCAAAAACCACTTCCAGCGGTTCAGCTGTCGTTACCGTTCCGCCTTCCATGTTAAAAGTCACGTTCCAGACATTATTCTGCCCCTCGGCTTTCTGAAACAGCATATTAACGGTTTTTTCCTGATTGTTTTCGCCGTAAAAGGTCAGGCCGTAACTGCTGTTGTCAACATCCGCAGGCACATTGGCGCTGATTTCCATCTGAGAGGTGGGCACCGCCGGAATTTTGTCCGGATATTGAATCGTCAGGTTCGACAAATCGGAAGCAAAGGTGCCGTCCTCATTGGCTGCAAAACCCTGAACATAATAACCGCTGGAATTAACCAGATAGGTTGTGCCGTTTTCGCTGCGGGTGGTAAAATCGCCGGCTCGGGAATAATATGTCTGGTTAAGGGAATTTTTTACCACAAAAAAAGCATTGTCACCGGCCTCAATCGCCACGTCAAACGGATTTCCCGTCGCCGAAATCGTTCCCGCCCTGGTAATGCTGGTGCGATCATAATACCCTACGCCGTCAATATCCACGCGCGACGACGACAAGCCGCTTGAGTTGCTCTTAACCAGCGGCTGAGACCCCAGCAGCGAATAAAACATCGTTTCGGCCGACTTGTAACCGGTCGTTGAAATGTTCGCCAGGTTCGTGCTTACCGTTTCCAACGCATGCGACTGAGCGTTAAGACCGGAAACCGAGGGAGAAAATATACTTAAAGCCATCTCTTTTCACCTAAAAATTTACCTTATGATTTTTCATGCAAATTCCGTGCCGGTTTTAGCCGAGTGCCACCATAATTATTCCGACAGTAATCAGGGCAATCCCGGAAGCGGAAAGCATCGACAGGCTCTCTCCCAGAAACACGACGGCGGCAACCGAGGCAATAACCACGCTGAGTTTGTCCACCGGCGCCACTTGCGAAACCCGTCCGTACTTCAGCGCCGCAAAATAAAACAGCCACGACATTGCGCCGGCCGTACCGCTCAAAATGATGAAAGTCAGCGCTCTGCGGTTCGCCAAAATTTCGCCGACATGTCCGAAATTGCGCTGAACAGCCATCACCGCTATCAAAAACAAAGCCATGATAACGGCACGGATAACCGTTGCCGTATCGGCGTCAAGCCCCTGCAAACCGATTTTGCCGAAAATGCTGACCAACGCCGCCATAACGGCCGACAAAACCGCATAAACAAGCCACAAATGCTCTGTCATCGTCCTCTCCTTAAAAAGTTTTCCTTTTCCTTCATGCAATAATCATACCATTCTCTTATTTAGCCATAAGTTGTTAAAAACATAAAAAGACAACCAAATTTTGGAGTATAATGCATATTGAACAAAAAAGGGCAAAAATCAGCTTATTTTGTGCAAAAAAAACGACATTTTTACTCAAATTAAGAAGATTTTTGTTGTTTTTATCTGAAATCGGGGGTATGAGTCAGGAGTATTTTTTGATTAACAAAAGCGAGTAAACAAATTATGTCAAACCCCCTGGACACTAAAGTTATCAGCAAACTGGCTGAAATTCTTGATAAAAGCAACCTTACCGAACTTGAATACGAAGACGAAGGTTGCCGCATCTGTCTAACCAGAGATTTTTCCGGCCGCATTGCCGGCCCGGCCGTTGCGCCGATGCCTGCGCCGATGGCTCCCGTTCCGCCGGTTCCGGCGCCTGTTCCCGCCGTATCCGCGCCGGCCGCTGCTCCGGTCGTTTCTTCCGAAGAAGATTACGCCAAGCTTCCCGGCTGCGTCAAATCCCCGATGGTAGGCGTTGTTTATCTCTCTGCCGACCCCAACTCTCCCGATTATGTCAAGGTCGGTTCAACCGTTGCCGAAGGCGACACGGTTTGTCTGATTGAAGCAATGAAAACATTCAACCCCGTTAAGGCTCACAAGGGCGGCAAGGTAACCAAGATTCTGGTCGCCGGCGGCGATCCCGTAGAATATGGCGAACCCTTAATCATCATTGAATAATAACTTCTAGGATTATCACATGTTTGAAAAAGTATTGATTGCCAACCGCGGCGAAGTGGCCCTTCGCATCCATCGCGCCTGCCGCGAAATGGGCATCAGAACCGTTGCCGTTCATTCGGAAGCCGACGCCGACGCCATGCATGTCCGGCTCGCGGACGAAGCCGTCTGTATCGGCCCGGC
>ULRO01020787.1_pt1 | contig 10790 bp, 4 predicted proteins | sample 1955421 | NCBI WGS metagenome assembly ULRO01 (sample SAMEA4835682, study PRJEB28245) | human gut metagenome | biome: gut microbiome; material: fecal sample | place: Denmark | collected 2008 | reverse complement strand
GCATCGCCCGCCTCGCGCCGCAGGATCCGGGCCAGCTCGTCGAGATTCTCCTGCCGGTCGAAGATGCGGGCGATATTGGCCGAACGCATCTCGCTGGGATTGTTGCGGATCGTTTCGAGCGCCGGCATGTTGAACGTGCGCACCGCGCACTCCGTCCCCATGCGGCGGAATCCCTCGGCGAGGAACTGCGTATAGAAATCGAGGAAGCCCTCGGCATTGAACAGCACCGCCTTGCGCCACGGCAGCGCATCGGACGCTTCGCTGCGCACATACCCCGCCAGCGTCAGCCACGCGGGTTTCAGCCCGCCCATCGGCGTGAGCCGGTAGTGGTTACGGGCTGCATCGCCCTCGACGGCGACGCCCGCCTCCGCGAGCAGTGCGGCGGCCTCGGCCGCCAGCGCCCCGAAACGTTCGGCGCCGATGCGGGCGTAAGGGTGTTCGGGAGCCTGCCGGATCGTCTCGGCCACCGACTCCGCGGGAGCGGTCACGGGCGTACCGTCGGGCAGCGCGCCCAGCAGATCGAACGACCCCGACGAGAAGTGCAGCGCGCTCTGCCCCGAAGAGATGATGGCGCAGCGCCGCCCCGCTTTCGAAAGGCGGATGCCGCAGACGAGTCCCGCCAGGCCGCCGCCGATGATTACACTATCGAATTTCATATCGTCATTTCGTATTGTTAGCACTCGTTAAACCGCACACGCCGTCGTAGAGCCACATCGTGAACTCGCTCTCGCGCAGCGTATCGCCCCACGCCACGGGGGCCATGCCCTTCCAGCGTTCGTTGAGGAACGCCGTCAGATCCTCCTTGGCGCGCCGCACGCAGTACTTGCCCGCTTCGGCCATCAGCCCCGCGGCGCGGCAGGCGCACAACTCGCCCTGACAGGTACCCATGCCCACACGGGTGCGCCGGCGCAGGTCGACCAGATTGTTCACGTCCAGCTCATTGAGCGCATACTCCACCTCGCCGACCGACACCTCCTCGCATTCGCACACCAGCGAACGCCGGGCGGCATCGCCCGCAGCCACCTTGCCGGCCATGTCGCCGTGACGGTGGATCGACGAGGCGCGCTGCGCCACCGGCACCGAGATCAGACGACGATTGACCTCCTCCTCCGGCTCGCGCGAGCCGGGCAGCTTCTCCTCGGCGGTGGTACATTTGGCCGTAAGATTCAACTTTTTGCAAATCAAGTCGGTCGTCCACTCCGCCATCAGACGGTAGGTCATCAGCTTGCCGCCCGTGATGGTCACGAAGCCCTCCAACCCGTCGCGCGTGGCGTGGTCGAGCACCACGATGCCGCGGCTCACGCTGCGGCCGCTCGGATCGTCGTCCGACGCTACCAGCGGACGCACGCCGGCGTAGGCGCGCAGGATGCGCGTATGTTCCAGCGACGGGGCCAGTTTCATTCCCTCGCGCAGCAGCAGGTCGACCTCGTCGGCCGTCACGTACATGTCGTCCACCTCGTCGAAGGGCACCTTGCTCGACGTGGTGCCGATCAGCGAGATCGTATCGCCCGGCACCAGGATGTCGGCGTCGGCCGGCTTGCGGCAGCGGTTGAGCACGATGTTGTTCACCCTGTGGCCGAAGATCAGCAGCGAGCCCTTGGCCGGCAGCATGTTGACCGTCACCCCCGCCTTGCGGGCGATGTCGTGCCCCCAGATGCCGCCCGCGTTGACCACCACCTGCGCGCGGTATTCGGCCGTCTGGCCCGTCTTGCGGTCGAGTACCTTGACGCCCGTGATGCGGTTCTGTTCGCGCAGGAAGTCGAGCACCTCGTGGTAGGTCAGCACCTCGGCGCCGTGCGCCTTGGCATCGATGACGTTGGCGGCCGTCAGCCGGAACGGATCGACCGCGCCGTCGGGAACGCGCACCGCGCCGATCATCGCCGGATTGGCCGACGGTTCGAGCCGCAGCGCTTCCTTCGGGTCGATCACGTCGGCCCGGATACCCGCCGCACGACACGCTTCGACGAACTTGGCCTGGAATTCCAGCCCGTCTTCGGGCAGGCTCAGGAACAGACCGTCGGTCTGCTCGACGCAATGGCTGGCGATCCGGCGCAGGATCATGTTCTCCTTGATGCACTCCTCGGCCGACTCGCGGTCCGTCACGGCATAGCGTGCGCCGCTGTGCAACAGACCGTGATTACGGCCCGTCGCACCCGTGGCGATGTCGCCTCGTTCGAGCAACAGCGCACGGATACCGCGCAGGGAGCAGTCGCGGGCCACACCCGCACCCGTAGCGCCGCCGCCGATAATAATCACATCGAATTGCTTTGTCATAGGATATTTTCGTTTTCGATTATTTTCCGCATACAAAGGAACGCATAAAACGAAAAATTTCAAAATAAAACCGTAAAAATTTCATAACGAAACCGACATTTCTTCGAGCCGTACCCCTTTCCGAATGTCAAAATCCCCCTCCTCACGGACATAGCGCCCGACAATCGCAAACGAAACCGGACGAAAAGCGGGACGGCATTCCGCCGTCCCGCATCGCAAATTCGTCCGAAAGAGGGGTCAACGACCCGCCGCGAGGGTGAAATCGCCCATCAGACCGTAGTCCTGCTGCACGTAGTCCTTACCGGAGGGATACTCCTTGACCCCGCGCCAGAAGGCCGGCGTGATCCGTTTGAAGTGCGCGGCGTGCAGCGGCCCCATGAGGTTGTAGTTGCTGCCCACGACCTTCACCTCCACACGGTTGCGGCCCGCCACGATCCACTCCGTCACGTCGACCGTATACGGCTCCGCATAGACGATACCGGCCGAACGGCCGTTGACGAGCACCTCGCAGACCGTACCCTTCCACTCGCCCAGCGCCACTTCGTAGTAGGGCGCCTTTTCGGCGACATCGAACTCCCGCGCATAGGTCACCTTGCCGGGATAGCAGGGCCAGCCCTGCGCCTTCCAGCTGCCGGCGGCGAAATCTCCCGGAGCGACGATGTTCCACCCTTTGGCAGCCGGTTCGAGCCGGAAATCGCCCAAGATGTAGATCGGTTCGATCTCGGCCAGCACGCGCATCGGCGAGCACTCCACCGTCAGCACGTTCTCACCCGTGCGCACGGCATCGCCGAGGGGCATGAAGCGCATTTCGGGATCGATCCAGTGCTTGTCGGGCAGGGCTTTCAGCTCCACGCCGTTGAGCGTCACGCGGTAGAGTTCGGGCTGCTCGACGACGGCCTGCAAGCGGATGCGGTCGACACCGGACGTCACCGTGAACCGGTACGACGCCTTGAATCCGCCCATCGTGAAGGTGTCGCGGCGCACGGTATGGTCGCGGAACTGCACCGAGGTGCTCCACGGATTGCCGGCCTTGAAGCCGTGATGCTGGTAGGCGAGTTTGGCCGCGTCGTAACTGTTCAGATCCGGATAGACCTTGCCGTCGAGTTCCAGATCGCAGAAATCGATCGTCATCACGTTGGGCGCGTCGGGCTTCGCCGTCAGACCTCCCGCGGCAGGAACCGCCGTCAGCACGCGCCGCGCAGGTGCAGGCGCCAACCCTTCGCGCTCCTCGTCGAAGACGTAGAGCAGCAGGCTGCCGGCCGGATGGAGATCGTAGGCGATCGTCAGCCGGTCGCCCTCGCGCTGCGCCTCGTAGCCGCGGATCTCGCCCGTGCGGGTATCGAGCAGCGCGGCCTGACGCCCTTGCAGCGTCACCGTACCCCGGACTGGGCGCGTGAGGCTCGAATTGGCGAGGAACAACAGCTGTCCGTCGTCCATGCGGCGGCGATGGTGGAAGAGGTAGTTGCCCTCCGGCGCATCGAATGCGATTTCGGGCGTGGCGAAGAGCGAGTAGTCGATCGGTTCGCCCGCATCGGCGCGCGTCACCTTCGCCGGATCGGCGAAGAAGGCCTCCGCCTCGGCGCTCCTCGCACCGTCCACATACTGCGGCGTACCGTAGGCGATGATCCGGCCGCCCTTCGCGGCGAACCGTTCGAGCAGGTCGAACGTCGCGGCGTCGACGTTCTCCATCTGCGCCGGTAGCACCACCGTCCCGTAGGCGCGTTTACCCACGACGAAGCGGTCGCCCTTGACCGAACCGTGGTTGAGCAGGATGTTCTCCGACCCCAGATCGAACTCCACCTGATGCCGTTCCAATGCGGTGATGAAGGCCTGGAACTCCTCGCCCATCGTCCGCCAGCGGTTCGGGCGCGGCGCGTTGTAGGTGTAGTACATCCAGATCGAGGTGGTGGGTTCGAGCACCAGCACGTCGTTGTACTGGCCGCCCGACGAGAGCGCCAGCGACAGACGGGCGAAGTGGAGGTTCAGCTCGCGGTAATACTCCCACCACGGCGAATGGGGCGTGAAGGCGGGCGGATAGTCGTACTTGCGCGCACCGGCGATGCTCAGCGGTGCGATATGCTGGTTCATGAAGTTCACGCCCAGCGCATATTCCCAGTCGCCCTGACGCTTGAAGTCGCGCAGCGTCATGTCCCAACCGCCGCCGTAGGATTCGCTCAGCTTGCGCACGCGCCCCATCTGGTTGGCCGCACTGTTGACCTCCTTCACAGAACGCACGTTGCCGAAGTGGGCGTTGGGCGATTCGACATCGAATTTGTTGTACAGCAGGTCGATGCCCGGCATCTGCTGCCAGGCGTACATGGCCATGTTGTCGGGGTTGTGCCCCATGTCGGGCCACCCGTGCTCCCAGAAATGGCCGGTGAAGACCAGGTTGTTGCGCTCGCAATAGTCGTGGCAGACCTTGATGTAGCGATCCAGGAAGAGATTCATCAGCACGTCGCGGTAGTTGTGCCGCACCTGCCGCCACGGACCGACCTCCTCCCAGAGCGAGACCAGATTGGGTTCGAGATCGTATCCCCAGCGGGCGCGGAAGGCATCGAACAGGTCGGGTGTCCAGCGGATCGACTCGCGGTCGGTCACCACGATCTGCGGCTCGTCGGTGAACCAGCCCGGAACGGTGCCGCCGAACTCCTCGCCCACGACCTTCTTGTAACCGTCGAGCGTCAGTTCGATGAATTTGTCGGCCACGCCCTCGTGCATCAGATCCACGTACGAGAAGCCGCTGTACCACGGCGACGTGGGGTTGTAAGCCTTGTAGAAGAGGTAGTAATCGCCCTTTTCGCCACGCCGCGAAACGGCTTCGGCCGTAATGTCGATGAAGGCGTCGCCTTCACGTCGCAGGCAGCAGAAGAAGCGGTCGACCGTATCGGGCAGCACCCCGGCACGCAGGTATTTGAGCGCCACGCCCTCGTCGTAGCTCTCGGGCATCGCCTCGTTGACGTGGCCGCCCGCGAAACCGCTCGGATAGGAGTTCTCGTCGTAGATCCAGACGTTCATGTCCAGTTCGCGGCCCTTCTCCATCGTATGGCGGAAGAGCGAGAACCAGTTGTCGTCGAGATACTGCGTCACCATGCCCGGACGGGGGTGTACGAAGACGCCGCCGAAGCCCTTGTCTTTGAGGTCGGCCATCGCTTCGTCGATCCGTTCGGGCGTCACGACCTTGTTCCAGACGAAGAGCGGCGCCGAGCCGTACTCCTTGGAAGGTGCCGCGAACTGCGCGCTCAGGCTCTCGAAATCTTCCGCAGCCGGAAGGTTGCGCCCGTCCGGCGCAGCGCAGGCGACGGTCAACAGCCCCAAAAGGGGCCATATCGCACTTCGGAATGTTCGTTTCATCGGTTGCATAACAAGTCAGATTAATAGTTGGTTTGTTCTCTCTGCCGTTTACGAATTCTCCGCCGGCCGCCGTCACCGGCCGTCGGCGGAGAAATCCGTCGTTCGAATCTGCGACATCAATACCCGGGGTTCTGCTCCATCGCCGTGTTAGTGTTCATCTCACCGACCGGAATGGGCCACAGGTAGTCGCGGTTGGGGTTGAAGACGCGCATCTGGGCCAGGTAGCGGTCGTCGGCACCCGGAGGCGTCGCGCCGTAGACCTCGCCGTTCATCACCTGCTCGGCGATCCGCCAGCGGCGGATATCGAACAGACGGTGTCCCTCGAAGGCCAGTTCCACACGGCGCTCGCGGCGTACCAGTTCGCGCAGCTTCGTCTGCGTAGCGTACTTCGTTCGATCCACGGGCGGCATTCCCGCACGGTCGCGGATGTCGTCGAGATAGTCGTAGATATTCGGATCGCTCAGCTGGTTCAGCTCGATGGCAGCTTCGACGTAGTTGAGCAGCACCACCGCATAGCGCATGTTCTGGAAGTCGAGCTTGCCGCCGTCCGTACTGCTGTAATTGGTGCGGTCGGTTTCGTTCGCCCACTTCTTGATCCAGTAACCGGTCTTCGTCGAACCCTCCTTGCCGATGGCGTCCTTGTGCGAAGGCTCCCACGGATGGGCCGTATAGCCGAGGAAGGTCTCGGTGGGGAAGATGATCGACATGCCCAGACGCGGATCGCGCTTTTCGGGCTGCGGGTCGAGCTGGTAGGCCCGTTTCTCGTCGGCGGGCAGTTCGTCGAGCGTGCGGCCGTCGAGCAACTCGAACTCGTCGACGAGCGACGCCGTGGGCGACAGACCGGTCTGGCCGTTACCGCCGTCGGGCGGAGCCAGACGGCGCTGCACCTGACGCATACCCAGCTCGGTGGTGAGGATCGACTCCTTCGTGTCGTTGTTGTAGGCCTCGTGAATGAACTGCCGGCGGAAGCTGTCGGCCGGATCGGCCGTGCTGCGATAGAGGTCGTAAATTCCCAGCTTGACTACCTCCTCGGCCCACTTCTTGGCATTGGCCCAGTCGCCGACATAGAGATAGAGGTAGGACATCCACGCATAGCAGGCGCCCTTCGTCCAGCGCCAGCGCTCCGACTTGGTCTGCGGCACGACCGGCAGGTTGTGCGACGCACCCTCCAACTCGCCGGCGATCCAGTCGACGACCTCCTGCTGCGGACGGCGCACGAGGAACTGCTCGGTCGGCAGCGTCGAGTGGTCGACGAGCGGAATATCGCCGAAGAAGAGGAAGAGCTCCAAATGGTAGAACGCCCTGAGCGCACGCGCCTCGGCGGCGAAACGGTCGACGGTCTGGATGCCTTCGTGCGGCGCCGCGTCGGGGGCCACCGTCGCCTGCTGGTAGTGCTCCATGAAGCGGCAGCAACGGCGTATCACTGTCCATTTCATATTCCAGATATTGGTGCATACCGTCTCGCTGGCCGACGTGATGCCGGCCGTAAAGGCGTTGTAGGAGACATAGTTGGCCGAACCGATTCCGTTGTCCGTAAGGGCCTCCATCTCCACGCGCGCATTGGAATAACCCGTATTCTGTGCCTGCTTCACGTCATGGTTGACATAGGTGATGCTGCCCGACGGCATGGGCTTGTAGAGGTTGTTGAGCGCCGTGTTGAGCTGCCCCTTGTTCTGCCACCACTCCTCGTCGGTCGTCTGGTTGGGCACGTCGCGCACCAGAAAATCCTCGCATCCGGCCATCAGCGCACCGCCGGCCAGCAGCAGCAGGAGCGCTGCGCGGGAGAGGTATCCTTTGATATGATCGATATAGTTCATAATTGTTTACTGTTTAGGTGTTACCGGTTAGAAATTCACATTCAGACCGACGGAATAGGTCTTGAACATCGGGTAGGTGGTGTGCGTGCCCTTCGTCTCGGGGTCGATCAGCTCGACCTTGGTGAAGGTGAAGGGATTCTGCACGTTCACGTAAACACGGAAGTTACCGGCATGGATCTTCTTGGCCAGCGCCTTGAAGTTGTAGCCCAGCTGCATGTACTTGATACGGACGAAGGCGCCGTTCTCCTTCCAGAAGGTCGACAGCAGCGCATTGTTACCCGGATCGGTCGTCACGCGCGGCAGTTTGGCGTTGCGGTCGGGATTCTCGGCCTTCCAGTGGTCGAGGTGCCAGCGCTGGGGCGTACCGCCGTACTCCGGATCGAGCGGGTTCGAGATCAACCCCTGATAGAAGATCGGCACGTATCCCACGCCGTTGACCTGCATGTCGAAGTCGAGGTTCTTCCAGCGGAACGAGAGGTTGCCGTAGTAGACGCTGTGCGGGTCCTGGTCGCCCAGCGGCACGCGGTCGTCGGTCGTAATCACCTTGTCGCCGTTGGTATCCACGTAGCGGATGTCGCCGGGCAGCTGCGCGGTCGTCGCGCCGTCGTAGCCGCCGATGATCGGCACGCGGAAATCGAGGTCGTCCTGCGTGAGCAGGTGATCGGCCTGATAGCCGTAGTACTCCTTGATGGCGTGTCCCTTGCGATAGATCGTATTGCCGTTGATAAGCTCGTCGTTGGTGATTTCGAGCCACTTCGACTTGTTGTAGGAGTAACCCAGATTGATGCTGAAATCGATGTCCTTCGTAAAGGAGTGGTTGAAGCCCACGCCGATCTCGTAACCCTTCACCTCGGCCTTTCCGACGTTCATCGGGGCGGCCAGCAGCCCCGAGCTGGGCGTCGAAGGCACGTTGACGATCATGTCGTCGGTCACCTTGCGGAACCAGTCGAAGGTCACTTCGAGCTTCTGCCCGAAGAGGCTCAGGTCGACGCCCGCGTCGAGAATCTTCACCTTCTCCCACGTCAGGTCGGGGTTGCCGTTGACGATTTCGTTACCCGAGTTGTCGATAATGGTCTGATAGCGATAGAGCGCCACGTTGTTGTTGCCCAGCATACCGTAGGAGGCGCGGATCTTGAAGTTGTCAATGAACCGGGCGTTCTGCATCCACGGTTCGCGGTTGACGTTCCAGCCCACGGCCACCGAAGGGAAGTTGCCCCACTTGTGCCCGTCGCCGAAGAGCGACGAACCGTCGCGGCGAATGCCGACCTCGGCCAGATACTTGTCCTTGTAGCTGTAATAGGCCTTTCCGAAGAACGAGAGCAGCGCCACGTCGTCCCAGCCGTTGCGGCGGTCGACCTCTTCGTTCCATCCGCCCAGAATGTTGATGCGGTGGTCGCCGAACTCCTTCGTCCAGTCGAGCGTCGCGCCGACCATCCAGTAGCTCGTGCGCGTGGTATAGGTGGCCGACTTCACGGCGCCGAACGTTCCCGACTCGTTGCCGGAGAAGTAGTCGAGGAAGACGTAGGCGTTGCGGTCCTTCTTGTCCATGCCCGATGCGATGCGGTAGCCCACCTGTCCTTTGAGCGTCAGGCCGGGAATGATATGCCACGTGGGGCGGGCGTTGATCGTCACGTAGTCGCGCACGCTCTCCACCTGCGTACCGCGTTCGAGGTTGGCCAGCGGGTTCATCCACTCGAAATAGACGCCGTAGTAGTCGTATCCGGGCTTCTGTCCCTCCTTGCGGGGATATTTCGAGACGAGCGTCGGCGGCGCGAGATAGATGTAGTCCAGAATGGTCTTGTTCATCGTCTCGGGCTGACGCTGCGTATCGCGGCCGACGAACATGTCGACGAACATCATGATGTCCTTGTTGAGGTTCACCGTCGTGTTGGCACGCACCGTCAGACGTTCGAATCCGTTGTCCATCACCTTGTACATACCGTCCTGATTGAGATACTGCGCCGACAGGGCGAAGCGCGCGGTGGTGTTACCGCCCGACACGGTGAAGTTGTGCTCGTGGATCGGGGCCGTCTCGCGCATCGTCTCCTTCATCCAGTCGGTGCTGGGATAGTGGATCGGGTCGCTCCCCTCGCGCGTGATCCGAATCTGTTCGGGGGTATACTTGTCCACGCCCGTGGTATTGCGGTTGGCCTCGTTGATATACTCCATGTAGGTGGCTCCGTCGACGAAGTCGGGCAGGTAGATCGGCTGCTGAATACCGAAATAACCGTTGTACGACACCGAAAACTTGCCGGCCGAACCGCGTTTGGTCGTGATGAGGATAACGCCGTTACCGGCTTTGGCGCCGTAGATCGACGCAGCGGCGGCGTCTTTGAGGATCGACACCGACTCGACGGTCGAGGGATCGAGCTTGTCCATGTCGAACTCGAAGCCGTCGACCAGCACCAGCGGGTCGGAACCCAGAAGCGACGCCACGCCGCGGATCTTGATCGTCGCACCGTCACCGCCCGGAAGGCCCGAACTCTGAGTCACCAGGATACCCGTCGTTCCGCCCTGCAAGGCCTGCGACAGACGGGTGATGGGCTTGTTTTCGAAATTGGAGGGCGCCACCGCGCCGACCGAAGCGGCGATATGCTTGCGCTGCTGCGAAGTCATACCCGTCACCACGACCTGGTCGATACTGGTCAATTCCTCCTCCATTGCGATCGAAAGGTTGGCCACGCTTTTGTTCACCCGATACTCTTTGCCCGTGTACCCGATAAACGAAAAGGTGAGCACGTCGCCGTGTTTGGCCTTGATCGAGAAGAATCCTTCGGCGTCGGTCGTCGTTCCGCGAACCGTTCCCTGCACGAGCACCGTCACGCCCACCAGCGGCGTGGGAGGGTCTTTCGTATCTACGACGACGCCCCGGATATCCAACAATTCGTCAGCCGGCCGCGCCGCAAAGGCGAGGGGGGGGGAAATCAATGCCAGGCCGGCCGACAGGCAGGCCAGACAAAACAGTCCGAGCCGAGAGCCGAAGGCTTTCGACCGGTTCGTTACTGGTCTAAGTTCATCCATGATTCATAGTTTTAAGTTTGTTTACATCTATCGGAGATAGGGATCGGCTGGTGTCGGCGGCCGTTTCGGCTCCCTGCTGTCCGTTTCCGCTTCTCGCAGCGGCCGCGCGAACTGTCCGGCGGCACGGAAAAAGGAGGTCTGACGGCTTTTTGTTACATAATTGTACACAAATATAGAATGTTCGGAAACGGCGTCGTTACGCATTTTGATTTATAGATTTCAAAAAATGACTCTCCCGGGACAATCGATAGAATCAGGCGACAATATCCCATTTTGCACCGCCGCTCCTCCGAAGCCCGACGACCCGAGCGGGCCTTGCCCGAAGCC
>ULRO01003729.1_pt1 | contig 10801 bp, 9 predicted proteins | sample 1955421 | NCBI WGS metagenome assembly ULRO01 (sample SAMEA4835682, study PRJEB28245) | human gut metagenome | biome: gut microbiome; material: fecal sample | place: Denmark | collected 2008 | reverse complement strand
ATCCAGGGCAACGCCCTGAGCGCCGCTGCCGACAACGCCGCCGAGTTCGTCTCGCTGACCATCCAGCAGACCCCCGCCGATCAGGACACCCGGTACGGTGTCTGGTTCGAGCCCCTGCTGCCCCGGCTCTGCCCGGTGAGCTGGAATGACTGAGGAGGCCGCCATGAGCGAAAAACCGACCCTGAACATCGTTCTGGTAGAGCCGCGTATCCCCCAGAACACCGGCAACGTGGCCCGCACCTGTGCCTGCACGGCCTGCCGCCTGCATCTGGTGGGGCCCATGGGCTTTGCCATCGATGACAAAAAGCTCAAGCATGCCGGGCTGGATTACTGGCACTACCTCGACATCAATTACTATGATGGGCTGGAGGATTTCTTTGCCCGGAACAAAGGCCCGTTCTACTACTTTACCACCAAAGCGCCCCAGCGCTACACCGACATCCAGTACCCGGACGGGGCCTACCTTGTGTTCGGGCGGGAGGATGCCGGCCTGCCCGAGGCATTGCTGGCGGCCAACCAGGAGCACTGCATCCGGATGCCCATGCGGGATACCTGCCGTAGCCTGAACCTGTCCAACAGTGTGGCTGTGGGTGTGTACGAGGTCCTGCGCCAGTGGGATTTCCCGGAGCTGCTGGATCATGGCCGCCTGCGAGAATACGAATGGAAATGAGGGACATTATGAGCAAGATCGCGATCCTGACTGATTCCTCCTGCGATATCCCGCAGGAGCTGGCCGAGAAGTACGGCATTGATATTATGAGCTTTCACATCCTGCTGGATGATGTAGACTATATCGAGCGTGAGAGCTGCACCAATGAGGAGTTCTACGAAAAGATGCGCGCCGCCAAGGGCATTCCCTCCACGGCTGCCATCACCCCCATCCAGTTCTGCGAAAAGTACTGCCAGTATGTGGACGAGGGCTACACCGATGTGATCCATGTGCCCATCAACCGCGGCGGCTCCTCCACCTACAACAACGCCGTGATGGCACAGGGGATGCTGCGGGAGGAGCGCCCGGAGCACCACCTGCGGATCCATCTGCTGGACCCGCACACCTACTCCATGCCCTTTGGCTGGTATGTCTGCGAGATGGCACGCAAGCTGCAGAATGGTGCGGAGATCAGCCACGTCATCCAGGAGTTCGAGACCCAGATGGACAAGATGGAGATCGTTCTCGGACCTTACAGCCTGAAGCAGATGAAAAAGAGCGGCCGCATCTCTGCCGCCGCCGCTGTCATGGGCGAGCTGATGGGCATCCGCCCCATCATCACCCTGATCGACGGAAAGACCAAGGTGGAGGCCAAGGTGCGCGGCGATGACAAGGTCGTGCCCGCCATGGTGGAGCTGGCCAAAAAGCGCAGTGAGGGTGTGGAGGACTTTGATTATATGATCGGCCACACCAACATTCCCCAGAAGGATGATCTGATCAAGGCCTGCCGCAAGGCGTTCGGCAAAGACCCGCTCATCACCTTCCCGCTGGGCGGCGTTGTTTCCGCCAACACCGGCCCCGATACCATTGCTCTGGTCTACGTTGGCCACGCACGCTGAGTTTTTTCTGAGAACTGCCCGCCGCGGCAGTTCTTTTTTGTTTGCAGGCCGTTGCATTTTGCGGCAATTTATGCTATACTCCCTTTTGCTGTGCTTTTGCGCGGCAACCTGAAAGAGCAACTTAGGATTTTAGGCTCCCCGGCGTGTCTCGAACCATGCCGGGCCAAACCCATAGGGCTGGCGGTCCCTGTGCGGTCAAAATTCATCCGCCGGAGTATTGTTATGAATCAGAATTTTACTGTTCGCAAACTGGCCCGCTGCGCTGTGGTCGCAGCTCTCTATGTGGTGCTCTGCATGGCGCTGCAGCCGTTCTCCTACGGTGCGGTGCAGGTGCGTGTTGCCGAGGCCCTCTGCCTGCTGCCCGTGTTCGGTGCCGAGTACATCGTGGGCGTGGTGCTGGGCTGCTTCCTGGCAAACCTGCTGGGTTCCACCATCGTGGATGTTATCTTTGGCACCCTGGCCACCCTGCTGGCCTGTGTTGTGACTTACAAACTGCGGAACGTCCGCTTCAAGGGTCTGGCCATCGTGCCTTCCCTGCCGCCCGTGCTCTTCAATGCTGTCATCATCGGCATTGAGATCGCCGTCATGTTCCCCGATCCCTCTTCCTCCGCTCCGCTGTGGCTGGCCTGCATCACCAACGGCATCTCCGTCGGCATCGGTGAGCTCATCAGCTGCACCGTGCTGGGCGTGCTGCTGGTGAAGATCGTGGAGACCAACACCTCCCTGCGCAAAGTGTTCCTGGAAGCCTGATCGAGCAGGCAGACAAGACAGATTTATAAGGCAAAGGCTTTTCCGTTGCTCGGCCTTTTTGCCCATAATATAGAAAGACCTCCTCTGGCCGTTTTCCAGAGGAGGTCTTTGTTTTTATCCGATCACTTGTGCTCCTGCAGCCAGCGCAGGGCCATATAGGCGTAGGCCGCGCTGCCCTCAAAGAGGACGCTGTCATCAAACTTCACCTTGGGGTGATGCTGGCCGTAGGTGTAGCCCTCGTTGGCGTTGCCCGCCGTCAGGAACATGCTCACGGTGGGCACCTCATGGCTGACGAACGCGAAATCCTCGCTGCCGCCGCCGGGCTTGCCGCCGGTCATCGGGGTCATATCCATTGCACCCTTGCCCAGCAGCTCACCCATATAGGTCAGGGCGTTGCCGGCAAGCTCCTTGTCCACCACCATGCAAGGGCAGTAATCACTGAAGGTGATCTCGGCGGTGCAGCGGTAAGCCGTAGCCACCCCCTGCACGATCTCGGTCATCCGCTTGTGCAGCAGCTCCGTCACCGCGCCCTCGGGGTCGGTGGTGCGGATGGTGCCCCACATCTCCGCGCTGTCCGGGATGACATTGGAGGCCGCGCCTGCCTGGAAGCGGCCGGTGGTGAACACGCCAAAACTGTGGGCATCCAGCTCCCGGCTGTTGATCTCCTGCAGGGCAATGTGGATGTGCGCCGCCGCTGTGATAGGGTCGATGCACTTTTCCGGCATGGAACCGTGGCCGCCCTTGCCGTGGACAATGATGTGATACTGCTCACAGCTTGCCATGGTGATGCCGCCGCAGGCAGGCACCAGCACCACACCGGCGGGAATGGGCATTCCGCCCAGCACATGGAACATGACTGCCGCATCCACGCTGGGGTTTTCCAGCAGGCCGTTGGCGATCATATCGGGCGAGCCCTGGAAGATCTCCTCGGCGGGCTGGAACTCCAGCTTGACGGTGCCCTCGATCTCATCCTCGTGCTCCTTGAGCAGTTGGGCAGCACCCAGCATCATTGCCGTGTGCATATCGTGGCCGCAGCCGTGCATCTTGCCCGGCACCTCGGAAGCGTAATCCACACCGGATTCCTCCTGAATGGGCAGGGCATCCATATCGCCCCGCAGCAGGATGGTCTTGCCGGGCTTTTTGCCGCCTGCCAGCGCAATGACACCGGCCTTGCCGCAGTCCTTGGGCTCGTAGCCCATCTCGGTCAGGGCCTTTTTCACCAGTGCCTTGGTCTGGGTCAGATCAAAGCCCACCTCCGGGTGACGGTGCAGGGTGCGTCGCCACTCCACCAGCTGGGGTTCCAACGCCTGGGCACGGCCCAGCAGTTCTTTTGCAGTCAACATTTCAGTCAGCTCCCGTTCTGTTTGATTTTCAACCTGCATGGACAGCCTGTTCAATGGAATTTTCCACCAGACTGTTCAGACTCATATTGTGGGCCATTGCAAAAATGACCGCCTGCTTGTGCAATTCCGGGGAAATGCGGACATTGAAGCTCCCCTTATAGGCACGTTCCGGTTCGGTGTGGTTTTCCTCGCACAATGCCAGATAATCATCCACTGCACCGTGGAAATCATTTACCAGCTCTGCAGCGGTGCTGCCCTCGTAAGAGATCAGAGCCCGGATCCCCATGACCTTGCCATAAAACAGGCCATCTTCCTCCGAGAACTCCACACTGCCAACATAGCCCTTGTACTCCATCGTGTTATTCACAGAAGTCCCTCCTGTTCCAGAATTTGAATCAATTGCTTGACCTGATATTCCAGCAGTTCTTTTCGGGGATGGGGTTTATGCATCAAGATCGGTGGATACTGTTCCGATACGAACACAATGCGGGAACCGCTGGTACGGCCCTTGTTGGAGCGCTCATACCCAAAATATCGCAGCAGGCTTTCGGCATCATCAAAGGTAAAAGTCTTTGGCTTGGCTTTCAGCCGCTCGATCAGCTTTTCTTTCTGCCCCATATCCTCATCCTACTTCCAGTATAGCACGTTTTTCCCTATTTGCAACTATTTTTAGTTGCCAACTCAGTTTTCCCCGCCGTTGCTTCCTTCGGGGTGGTACTGGGCGCAGGTGCACTTTTTCCACTTGAGGCCGCTGCCGCAGGGGCAGGGATCATTGCGGCCGATCTTGATGACCCGGACAGGCTGGCCCTTGGGGGCCCCCTTGACACCGGGCGCGCCGTTGCCGGGTACAAAGCCCTCACCGGTGGGCTTGGCCACCTGCTCCCGTTTGGGGGCTGCACCGGCCTGCCGCACCTCGATGGTCAGCAGCATCTTGATGCTGGACTCCCGGATGGAATCCACCATCTGGTCGAACATATCAAAGCCCTCGATGCGGTACTCCACCACGGGGTCCTTCTGGCCGTAGCCGCGCAGGGAAATGCCCTGACGCAGCTGGTCCATGTTGTCGATGTGATCCATCCACATCCGGTCCACACATTTGAGCAGGCAGATGCGCTCCAGCTCACGCATGACCGGTGCGCCGTACCGCACTTCCTTGGCCTGCAGGATCTGCATTCCGCGGTCGTAGAGCAGATCGGCGATGCCCTTCTGGGAGATGCTGTCGTAATCGGCCACAGTGTAGTGGAAGTCGGCATCGGTGGTCAGCCAGCCCTGATAGTGGCGGCGCAGGGCACCAAAGTCCCACTCGTCCTTCACATCTCCGGCCAGGAACTGCTTGCAGCTGGAATCAATGTTCTCCCGCAGCATGTTGTGCATCTCGGTGCTGATATCCTCACCGTCCAGCACCTTGCGGCGCTGGCCATAGATGATCTCGCGCTGCTGGTTCATCACGTCGTCGTACTTCAGCACGTTCTTACGGATCTCAAAGTTGCGGCCCTCCAGCTTTTTCTGGGCGCTCTCCAGCGTGCTGGTGATCATCCGGTTCTCAATGGGGGTATCCTCGTCCAGCTTGAGGGTATCCATCAGGTTGGAAACGCGGTCACCGCCGAACAGGCGCATCAGGTCATCTTCCAGGCTCAGGTAGAAGCGGGACGCGCCGGGGTCGCCCTGACGGCCTGCACGGCCGCGCAGCTGGTTATCAATGCGGCGGCTCTCGTGCCGCTCCGTGCCGATGATGAACAGACCACCGGCCTTGCGCACTTCCTCTGCCTCGGCGCTGATGGCCGGCTTGTACTGGGCATACAGCTCCTCAAACCGTTTCCGCACCGCCAGGATCTTTTCATCGTTGGTGTCGCCGTGGCCGTCGGCCTCAGTCAGCAGGAGCTCCACCGCATTCGGGTCGGCATCCTGCGGCTTTTCGGGGTCGAGCAGGTTCTCACAGAAGTGTTCCCTGCGCATCTGGGCCTTGGCCATGAACTCGGCGTTGCCGCCCAGCATGATATCGGTACCACGGCCTGCCATGTTGGTGGCAATGGTGATGGCACCCTTTTTGCCGGCCTGCGCCACGATCTCAGCCTCACGCTCGTGGTTCTTGGCGTTCAGGACATTGAAATCGCGGGTGTACTTCTGCAGCATTTTGGCCAGCGTCTCGCTCTTTTCCACGCTGACGGTACCCACCAGAACCGGCTGACCGTTCTTGTGGCATTCCAGCACCTGCTCGATGACGGCCTTGTACTTGCCGTTGACGGTCTTGTAGACCGCGTCCGGGTAATCCTTGCGGATGTTGGGGCGGTTGGTGGGCACAGTGACGATGTTCAGGCCGTAGATCTCGGTGAACTCGGTGGCTTCCGTCTTGGCGGTACCGGTCATGCCGGACAGTTTCTTGTACATGCGGAAGTAGTTCTGGAAGGTGATGGTCGCCAGCGTCTTGCTCTCGGCGGCGATCTTCACTCCCTCCTTGGCCTCAATGGCCTGATGCAGGCCCTCGTTGTAGCGGCGGCCGATCATCAGGCGGCCGGTGAACTCGTCCACAATGATGACCTCGCCGTTCTTCACGACATAGTCGATATCCTTCTGCATCACGCCGTAAGCCTTGATGGCCTGATCGATGTGGTGGGCCAGGGTCATGTTCTCTGCGGCGGCCAGGTTCTCGACCTTGAAGTATTCCTCGGCCTTCTGGATGCCCTTGGCAGTCAGGGTGCAGGTCTTGTGCTTTTCGTCCACGACATAATCGCCGTCGGTCTGCTCATCGGCCTCCACCTTATCTTCCAGCTCGACCACCACACTCTTGTGCAGGGTGCGGACGAAGCGGTCCACCTGAGTGTACAGGCTGGAGGAATCCTCGCCCTTGCCGGAGATGATCAGAGGGGTGCGGGCCTCATCGATCAGGATGGAGTCCACCTCATCGACGATGGCAAAGGCGTGGCCGCGCTGCACCATGTTGTCCTTATAGGTCACCATGTTGTCGCGCAGGTAGTCGAAGCCGTACTCATTGTTGGTGCCGTAAGTGATATCGGCGTTGTAGGCACGGCGGCGGGCATCGCCATCGATGCCCTGCACGATCAGGCCGACATTCAGGCCCAGCCAGCGGTAGAGCTTACCCATCCACTCGCTGTCGCGCTTGGCCAGGTAATCGTTGACGGTGACGATGTGCACGCCCTCGCCGGTCAGGGCGTTCAGGTAGGCGGGCAGGGTGGCCACCAGGGTCTTGCCTTCACCGGTCTGCATCTCGGCAATGGAGCCGCGGTGCAGGGCAATGCCGCCCATGATCTGCACAGGGAAGTGCTTCATGCCCAGCACACGCCAGGCAGCTTCGCGGCAGACAGCAAAGGCATCGGGCAGGATATCATCCAGCGTCTCGCCGTTTGCCAGCCGCTCTTTCAGGGCCGGGGTCTGCGCCTGCAGCTCGGCATCGGACATCGGCTGATACTTTGTTTCCAGTGCCAGCACCTTTTTGGTAATGGGATTGATCTTTTTCAGCTCCCGGTCAGAGAAGCTGCCAAAGAGTTTTTCAGCAAGGGACATCGTTACACCTCATCTATCAAAAATCGGGGCGGCAGACCGCCCAACAGCGAAAAAACCACATACTGTTTATATGATACACCAAAGCTGAAAACCCGTCAAACCCGATGGATAGATTTTATCCGTTTTTTGGGTGAACTTTCTGTTAATTTAGAAAAAAAGACCCTCTCCGGCATTGCGCAGCAATGACGGAGAGGGTCGGTCCTATACCAATGTCGCCCCCGGGCGGGGAACGTGCTCCGTCAGCAGAGCGCGCAGCTGTTCCGGCAGGGCATAGAAATTGCCGTCGGTATATTTCCACGCCCCCACCGCGGCGAGAGCCGCCAGCAGAACCAGCACCAGCAGCGTCATGCACACCCGGCGCAGGGGATGCCGCTTGGGTTGGGGGCCGGGCGAAACGTCCTTCTTTGCAGCCCTGCGGGCAGGCAGGAAGCCTGTCCCCTCAGCCTGAGGCTTGTTTGCCGCCGTGCGCCGGATAATATCCAGCAGCCAGAGGGCGGGGTTCTCCCCCGCCGGGACGGTGCGCAGAAAGCAGCCCTTCCTGCAGCTGAGCACCAGCACACAGTCACTTTCCCGCTCGGCACAGGCGGCAGAGAGATCTGCCCCCACCACACGGCGGGCAGCCTGAGCCCGGGCCAGCGCCTGCCGGAGCGGGTCGGTGCAGTCCTTGGGCAGGCGGGCACGGGCACGCTTTTCGATCAGCGGGCCGGTCTTGGGGTTAGCATAGCTCACCGCGCCAAAATCAAAGACCTTCTCGGCCCCGGGCAGGTTCTCAAGCCGGGCTTCCAGCAGGGCACCGGCGGCAGCATCCGCGCAGATGAGCAGCTTATCGTGCCGTTCCAGCGCCTCCACCACGGCGGCAGGCAGAGTGGTCTCCCCTGCCCCGTACAGGTCTGCCGAAAACGCCTGCCGCAGGGCCTGCGCGGCCTTTTTCAGCCCGGAAGGGCTCTGCGCCTGCAGGGCCACCAGCGTTTCCGCGCCCCGGCTCTTCCACTGGGCTGCGGCCCGCCACTGGGGCGGAAAGTTTTCCACCGTTTTGCCAACCGCTGTGGACTGCGCACCGAACAGCCGCAGCACACACCCGGTCTCCTGTTGCTGTGTCACCCTGCATTCCCCCTGCCTTTTAGTGGCCCAGGAACACCTCGTTCAGCTTGTCCAGCGCTTCGGCGCTGTGCTGTGCGTCCCGGGTAAGGGGCTCTGTGCCTGCAGGAACTTTTCCCTGTGCCAGCCGCAGGGCCAGCTCCAGGGCGGCCTGCGCGGCACGGGCACGCACCAATGCACGGTCGGGCCGGGAGACGGACAGCTTTTTCACATACACCGTCTCGCCCCGGGCCGCGCCCAGATACACCGTGCCCACCGGGCGGAGGGCATCTCCACCGGTCGGCCCGGCCACGCCGGTCACGCTGATGCCGATCTCAGCACCGGCGGCCTGTGCGGCCCCCAGCGCCATCTGGGCGGCCACGGGGGCCGACACCACATTGTACTTTGCAATGACATCCGGTTCCACGCCCACCAGCCTGGCCTTGGCGGCCTCCCAATAGGTCACAAAGCCGTAGCCGAACACTTCACTGGAGCCCGGCACCGAGGTGATGCGCTGTGCGATCAGCCCGCCGGTGCAGCTCTCGGCGGTGGAGAGGGTGAGCCCCTTTTCCTTTAAGGTGCGCACCAGTGTCTCCTCCAGCCCGGCCACATCCTCATCATACACCGCATCGCCCAGCAGATCATAGAACTTTTTGGCATATTCCCGGCACATTTTTTCGCCTTCCGCATCGGAAGCAGCCCGGGCGGTGATGCGGATCTCGCACTCACCGGTCTTGCAGTAGATAGCGGCAGTCGGATTGGCGTTTTCCAGCAGATCACGCACCTGATATTCCAGGTTGCTCTCGCCGCCCAGCACCCGCAGGGTGACAGAGTGCAGGGTGCAGTTCTGACGCTTCATCAGCAGGGGGCGGACGCTCTCGTTCCACATGGCCTTCATCTCGCTGGGCACGCCCGGCATCAGGACAGCACAGCGGCCCTCCTGCTCAAACCATGCACCGGGGGCAGTGCCGTGGTGGTTGATGATCTTATGCCCCTTTACGGGCACCATGGCCTGCTTGCGGTTGTTGGGGGTGGCCACCCGGCCGGAGCGGGCAAAATAACCGGTGATCTTCTCCCACTCGCTCTCGTCAAAGACCAGCGTATCGCCATAGCAGGCGGCAACGGTCTCCTTGGTCAGGTCGTCTGCCGTGGGGCCCAGACCGCCGGTGAACACCAGCAGGTCACAGCGGTTCTTTGCCTCGTTGACAAAGTCCGCCAGCCGCCCCTGATTGTCGCCGATGGTGCTCTCCCGCTGGACCGTAATGCCCAGCTCAGCAAGCTCCCGGCTCAGGTACTGGGCATTGGTGTTGAGGATGTTGCCGAGCAGCAGCTCGGTGCCCACACTGATGATCTCCGCTGTCATGCCGCTCACCCCTCAAACTCGATCTCGTCCGTAATGCGGATGCGGATCCGCTCGGTGTTCTCAGCAGCTTCGGCCTCCAGCTCTGCCAGACCGGGCATGGCGGCTTCGGCCTCCAGGATCTCTGCCAGCTCGGGGCGGATCTTCGGGTGCGGCGGGGTGAAGATGGTGCAGCAGTCCTCATAGGGCAGGATGCTGGTCTCGTAGGTGCCAATGTGGCGGGAGGTCTCGATGATCTCGGTCTTGTCCATGCCGATCAGCGGGCGCAGGATGGGCAGATCCTGGGCGGCATCGGTGCACTGCAGGGCCTTAACGGTCTGGCTTGCCACCTGAGCCAGACTCTCGCCGGTGATGAGGGCCTCGCAGCCCTGTCTGGTGGCAATACGATTGGCAATGCGCATCATGCTGCGGCGCATCAGCACCGTGAACAGCACATCGGGGGCATTGTCCCGGATATACTCCTGCGGCTTGGTGTAGGGCACCACAAACAGGTTGGAGCTGCCGGTATAAGGGGTGATCTTCTGGGCCAGAGCTTTAACTTTCAGTTTTGCGCGTTCAGAAGTATACGGAGGGGACGCAAAATGGATGTAATCCAGGGCCAGACCGCGCTTTGCCATCCGGTAAGCGGCCACCGGGCTGTCGATGCCGCCGGAGAGCATATTCAGGGCACGGCCGGAGGTACCCACGGGCAGGCCGCCCTCTCCGGGTATTTTCGGGCCGTGAATATACGCACCGTAATCGCGAATCTCCACAATGACCTTGAACTGGGGGTTCTTCACATCCACCCGCAGGTAGTTGTGCAGCCCCAGCAGGTAAGCGCCCAGCTCCCGCATCAGCTCAGGGCTGGTCATGGGGTAGGTCTTATCCGAACGGCGGGCCTCCACCTTGAAGGTCTTGATGCCGTGCAGGCTGTCGCCCAGATACTCCTCCGCAGTCCGGCAGATGGTATCAAAGTCCTTTTCGCAGACCACGGCACGGCTCAGTGCCGCCAGACCAAACACGGTGCGCACCCGGTCAAAGGCCAGATCCATGTCCACATCCTCTTCCTCGGGCTCCATATAAAAGGTAGACTGGGTGCAGTACACCTTGAACTTGCCCACGGTCTTGAGCCGGTAGCGCAGGATCTTCATCATAGCCGACTCAAACTGGTTGCGGTTCAGGCCCTTCAGGGACATCTCGCCCTGATAGCCCATAATAATTT
>ULRO01076531.1_pt1 | contig 10889 bp, 10 predicted proteins | sample 1955421 | NCBI WGS metagenome assembly ULRO01 (sample SAMEA4835682, study PRJEB28245) | human gut metagenome | biome: gut microbiome; material: fecal sample | place: Denmark | collected 2008 | reverse complement strand
ATTGAGTATAATACAATGGATATTATGGCGGAACAGGCGCATGGGGCTTTGGACCCTGTGGCCGGCAACGCTGGGAAAAACGGGTGCGGACAGATCCCGCCCCGATGCAAAAGAGGATTTTTGTGAAGAAAACAAAGAAGCTTGTGCCGCAGGTGCTGCTGCGCCGGATGATCCTGGTGCTGCTGGACGCGGCCATCGTGATATTCAGCTTTTACTTTGCCCTGCTGCTCCGGGCCGACGGCGCGGTGGAGGCCAGCTGGTGGCCCCACAACCGTGCCCTGCTCTACCAGAATCTGCCCTGGATCGTGGCGCTCTACCTGCTCAGCTTTCTGGCGGGCGGGCTGTACCATGTGCTCTGGAAGTATGCCGGGGAGCGTGACCTCATCCGTCTGGGCGGCATGATCGCCGTGCCCACGGGAGTGGTCTATTTCGTGAACCATTTCTGCGTCCACGGCGTGCTGTTCGATTCCGCCAACGCCATGGCCGCTGTCCTCATCTTTCTGCTGGTGGGGGGCAGCCGTCTGGCATGGCGGCTCTTCCTGAACCATCCCATCGGCGAGCGGCTGCGGGGCGTGCCCAACAAGGACCCCAACCGCCCCGTGATGATCGTGGGCGCGGGCGAGGCCGGTGCCTGGGCCATCAATGTCTGCAAATCCAACAGCAGCTACGGCCACCCCGTTGTGGCGGTGGACGATGACCTGGTCAAGCAGGGACAGACCATCCACGGCGTGCCGGTCAAGGGCACGCTGGAGCAGATCCCCCAGCTCTGTACCCAGTACAACATCCACAGCATCATCATTGCCATCCCCACCCTGCGGGGCAGCAGGCTGAACCATGTCATCGATCTCTGCGTTTCCACCCACTGCCCGGTGCAGATCCTGAGCGACCCCCAGCTGGTGGGCAGCAACGGCCCCCAGCAGGGTGCGTTCCGTGAGCTGAACACCGCCGATTTCCTCTCCCGTGACGAGGTCACGCTGGACAACGAGAAGATCTCCGGCTACCTCACCGGCAAGACCGTGCTGGTGACGGGCGGCGGCGGCTCCATTGGCAGCGAGCTCTGCCGCCAGGTGATGCGCTTCCGGCCCGGCAAGCTGCTGATCTTTGATATCTACGAGAACTGCGCCTACGAGCTGCTGATGGAACTGCAGCAGAAGTACGGCCGCGACATCCCCGTGACCGTGCTGATCGGCTCCATCCGGGATAAAAAGCGGCTGGACGAGGTGTTTGAGACCTACCACCCCACCGTGGTGTTCCATGCAGCGGCCCACAAGCATGTGCCGCTGATGGAGATCAGCCCCGCCGAGGCCGTGAAGAACAATGTGCTGGGTACCAAGAACCTGCTCACCAGCGCCAGCGAGCACGACGTGGAGCGGTTCGTCCAGCTTTCCACCGACAAGGCGGTCAACCCCACCAGCGTGATGGGCTGCACCAAGCGGATCTGTGAGATGCTCATCCAGACCTTTGCGGGCAACACCGACATGAAGTGCGTGGCGGTCCGCTTTGGCAATGTGCTGGGCAGCCACGGCAGCGTGATCCCGCTGTTCGAGGCCCAGATCAAGAAGGGCGGCCCCGTCACCCTGACCGACCCCAACATCGAGCGCTACTTTATGACCATTCCCGAGGCGGCCCAGCTGGTGCTGCAGGCGGGCGCGCTGGCCGAGGGCGGCAGCATCTATGTGCTGGACATGGGCGAGCCGGTCAAGATCATGGATCTGGCCAAGCAGCTCATCCGTTTTTACGGCTACGAGCCGGGCGTGAATATGGAGATCAAGATCGTGGGCCTGCGCCCGGGCGAGAAGCTCTACGAGGAGCTGATGATGGACGAGGAGCAGGGCAAGATGCGCCGCACCGAGCACAACAAGATCTTTGTGGCATCGCCCCGGGACATCGACCTGGCCGTGTTCTACCAGCAGCTGCAGGATCTTGCCGCTGCCGCCCAGCACAACGACGAGGGCGTGGTGGACCAGCTGGAAAAGATGATCCCCACCTTTACCCCCACCCGGAAAAATCTAAAGGTGTAAACTCCTTCCGTCATCGCTGGCGCGATGCCACCTCCCTCAGGGAGGGAGGCTTTGCCGTGCGGTCAGGCTCCCTCTCCGAGGGAGCTGTCTGCGAAGCAGACTGAGGGAGTAAACTACGTTCGCAACTGCGGCTCCAAAGCCGTATGCGCTATAAAAACGAGAGGGAAGTATATTATGGAAAAGAGACCGTTTCTGACCGAAGAGCAGGCCCAGGAGATCATCCAGGACGTGCCCACCCCGTTCCACGTCTACGACGAAAAGGGCATCCGTGAGAACGCCCGCCGCATCAACAAGGCCTTCAGCTGGAACAAGGGCTTCCGGGAGTATTTTGCCGTCAAGGCGCTGCCCAACCCCATCATCCTGCAGATCCTGAAGGAAGAGGGCTGCGGCGTGGACTGCTCCTCCCTGACCGAGCTGATGCTGAGCGAGGTGTGCGGCTTCACCGGCAGCGATATCATGTTCTCCTCCAACCAGACCCCCGTGGAGGACATGAAGAAGGCATACGAGCTGGGCGCATACATCAACCTGGACGATGCCACCATGGTGGACTTCCTGGACCGTGTGGCCGGGATCCCTGAGAACATCTTCTGCCGCTACAACCCGGGCGGGACCTTCCAGCTGGGCGAGAGCGAGGAGGGCTTCCAGGTCATGGACAAGCCCGGCGATGCCAAGTACGGCATGACCGAGGAGCAGATGATTGACAGCTACAAGAAGCTGATGGCAAAGGGTGCAAAGAACTTTGGCATCCATGCCTTCCTGGCCTCCAACACCATCTCCGATGCCTATTACCCTGAGCTGGCAGGCATCCTGTTCCAGCTGGCGGTCCGTGTGCAGAAGGCCACCGGTGCCCACATCGGCTTCATCAACCTGTCCGGCGGCGTGGGCATCCCCTACCGCCCCGACCAGACCGAGAACGACATCATGGCCATCGGCGAGGGCGTGCGCCGGAAGTTTGAGGAGATCCTTGTGCCCGCAGGGATGGGCGATGTGGCCATCTTCACCGAGATGGGCCGCTTTACCACCGGCCCCTACGGTGCGCTGGTGGCAACTGCCATCCATGAAAAGCACATCTACAAGGAGTACATCGGTCTGGATGCCTGCGCTGCCAACCTGATGCGCCCCGCCATGTACGGCGCTTACCACCACATCACCGTGCTGGGCAAGGAGAACGCCCCCTGCGACCACAAGTACGATGTGGTCGGCGGCCTGTGCGAGAACAACGACAAGTTCGCCATTGACCGGATGCTGCCCAAGATCGACATCGGCGACCTGATCTACATCCACGACACCGGTGCCCACGGCTCTGCCATGGGCTACAACTACAACGGCAAGCTCCGCAGCGCCGAAGTCCTGCTCTGCGAGGACGGCTCTCACCGCCTCATCCGCCGCGCCGAGACCCCCCGCGACTACTTTGCAACGCTGGACTTCCTGCCCGCCATGAAGCCCCTGTTCGAGGGCTACGACGACTGAGTCCCCCTGAAAACCTGCGAGGTGTGATATGTTTTTTGGATTCCAGCTTACCTGCGGCCTGATGATGGTCTTTTACGGCTACTCGGTGATGAAGAATCCCCGTGTGTGGGGAGACCAGGGCCGTCAGGCAGTCAAGGCGGAGAATTTCCCGGAATACTGCCGCCAGAACGGCCTGTTCTTCCTGAAGGCGGGCCTGATCATGGCGCTCATCGGCGCGTTGGACGCACTGGTGAGCCTTTCCGGCGCGCTCTACGTCCTGCTGTATCTGTTCGGGCTGGCGTTCTCGTTCTATCCGCTGGTCAAATGGTGCCGCGAGAACGAGGGCTTCTCCTGGCCCTGGCCCCATGTGGAAAGCGAGAAGAAGCGGATCAAAAAGCTGCGCAGGGAGCAGGAACAGGAGCAGCAGGGCGGCTCTGAGAAAAAATAAGAGAGAACCGGAACGCGGCGCTCTCCCTGAAGAAGGGAGGGCGCTGCTTTTGTCTGCTGAAGTTTCGACCCTTGACAGCCAGAGCCGCAGAACCTATAATGAAACCACGATGACCCCTCTTGAAACACATTTGGAGGTACAAAACCATGATCAGTTATCCCAAGAATTATGCTCCTCTGGCTGAAGAGGAAATGGAGTACACCAGCGGCGGCCTGTCCATCAACTGGATGGCACTGGGCTCCACCGTTATGGGCCTGGCCACCAGTATGCTGGCCTACCTGAATGTCTCCAACATTGCCGGTGTGGCGGTCCAGCTGCAGAAGAAGGACCCCGAGAAGTACCCTGAGCCGGAAGGAACCATCAACGGCAACCTCATCATCGATTCCACCCTGACCTACTTTTCCAGCGTGGCCGGCATCGGCATGGGCCTGCTGAACATCGCTGCGGGCGTGGGCACCGTCTATCTGGGCATGAAGTCCGGTTCTTAAAAATTAGCACTGGACATTTGAGCCAAAACGTGGTATAATTCATCCTGCATTCGCGGGCATCGTACATCGGCTAGTATATCAGCCTTCCAAGCTGAGGAGGTGGGTTCGATTCCCATTGCCCGCTCCATGCAGAAAAAAGCCCTGAGTTCTCCGGAACTCGGGGCTTTTTTGCTGGGCAGAACCGCTCAGCCTCGCTTTGCACGGCAGTTCCCCTGACAGGGGAGCCGGGCGGTGTGCGGCTGTCGTTCTGCCGTGCCTGTCAGGAGAGGCGGCAGCCTGCAGGGATGACAGAGAGCTTGTTCACTTTACCTGTTTACTTTGAAGCGATTTTATAGTAAAATAAGGTGAATAAATCAGGGGCAGGGGAAACTCCGGCCTGATGAGAGAAATGATTTAGGTGGTGTATTGATATGGCATTGAAATATCAGCGGATCCTTCTGAAGATCAGCGGCGAGGCCCTGGGCGGCGAAAAGGGCACCGGCTTTGACGAGCCGACCATGGACGCGATCTGCGGCGGCGTGAAAAAGGCCCACGACCTGGGCGTGCAGATCGGCATCGTGGTGGGCGGCGGCAACTTCTGGCGCGGCCGTTCCAGCGGCAAGATGGAGCGCACCCTGGCCGACAAGATCGGAATGCTGGCGACCGTGATGAACGCGCTGGCTGTCTCCGACAAGCTGGAGCAGCTGGGCGTGGAGACTGAGGTGTTCACCTCCATCACCATGCCGCAGGTGGCCCCCGCCTTTACCCGCAAGGATGCCCTGAAGGCCATGGCAGACGGCAAGATCGCCATCTTCGGCGGCGGCACCGGCAACCCCTTCTTCTCCACCGATACCACCACGGCCCTGCGTGCTGTTGAGGTGAGTGCGGACATCATGTTCAAGGCCACCATGGTGGACGGCGTGTATGACAAGGACCCCCACAAGTACCCCGATGCCAAAAAGTACGACACTCTGACCTTTACCAAGGTGCTGGAGGATCGCCTGGCTGTGATGGACGGCACTGCCGCCACCCTCTGCCGCGACAACAAGCTCCCCATCCTGGTCTTTGACCTGGCCGACCCGGACAACATTGCAAAGGCCGTGCAGGGCGAGAACGTTGGCACCCTGGTCTACGAGGGCTGAGCATAGCCCGCATCCCCGTACCATAGAATGAAACAGGCAGCAATCACAGCGCCTGTGCAGAACAATATATAACAGGAGAAAAGGACAATGAGCAGCAACACCAAGGCATTTGAAGAAAAGATGAAGAGCTCTGTGGAGCATCTGGACCGCGAGCTGGCCGCTGTGCGTGCAGGCCGCGCCAACCCCGCCGTTCTGGACAAGGTGAGCGTGGACTACTACGGTGCCCCCACTCCCATCCAGCAGGTGGCCTCTGTGGCCGTGAGCGAGGCCCGCACCCTGACCATCACCCCCTGGGACCGCACCCTGCTGCGCGCCATCAGCAAGGCCATCATGGCCAGCGATGTGGGCATCACCCCCATTGATGACGGCTCCACCATCCGCCTGAACTTCCCGGCTCCCACCGAGGAGCGCCGCAAGCAGCTGGCAAAGGAAGTTGCCAAGCTGGGCGAGGAGGCCAAGGTGGCCGTGCGTAATGTCCGCCGTGACGCTATGGACAAGGCCAAGGCCATGAAGAAGGCCGGTGAGCTGACCGAGGATACCCAGAAGACCATGGAAGAAGAGGTCCAGAAGCTGACCGACAAGTATATCAAGAACATCGACGCAGCCGTTGAGGAAAAGCAGAAGGAAATCATGTCCGTCTGATCGCCGCGGCGAAACGAAACGTGTGAGGTGCCGTGCGCTGGAACGAGTGCGCGGCACTTTTTGCCGAAACCGGGGCAGGGAACCCCCGCCCCGCAAACGCAGGAGAATGATTATGAACCATCCCAAAGAATTTGCCGAGGGCCTTTCCATCGGCATCATCATGGACGGCAATGGCCGCTGGGCCAAGCAGCGGGGCCTGCCCCGCACCGCGGGCCACAAAAAGGGTGCCGCCGTGTTTCAGGATATCGCCAACTACTGCGAGGAGCTGGGCGTTTCGTCCGTGACCTTCTACGCCTTCTCCACCGAGAACTGGAAGCGCCCGCTGGAAGAGGTCTCAGCCATTATGAAGCTGTTCGGCGAGTATCTGCTCAAGGGCTTCAACTATAAGGACCGCAACATCCGCATCAAGTTCCTGGGCGACCGGGCCGCGCTGGATGCAAAGCTCCAGAAGCTGATGAACGAGCTGGAGGAGGACTCTGCCGCCAAGACCGGCATGACCCTGAACATTGCCGTGAACTACGGCGGCCGCCCCGAGATCGTGCGGGCCGCCCGGCAGCTGGCCCAGCAGGTGGCAGAGGGCACCCTCAAGCCCGAGGACATCACCGAAGAGATGATGAGCGACCACATGTATACCGCCGGTCAGAAGGACCCGGATTTCATCCTGCGTCCCTCGGGCGAGAAGCGCCTTTCCAACTTCATGCTCTGGCAGGCCGCTTACGCTGAACTGGTGGAGATGGATGTGCTCTGGCCTGATTTCACCCGTGATGACCTGGATGCCGCTATCACGGAGTTCAACAAGCGCTCCCGCCGGTTTGGCGGCATCTGACCCTTGCAATTCCCAAAAGGAGAAATTTGAATGAAAACTCGTATCATAACCGCAATTGTGGGCATCCTCGTCCTGATCGGGGTGCTGTTCACCTTTGACACGCTGGTGTTCAATTTTGTCATTGCCGCCATTACCCTGATCGCCATCCACGAGGTCTTCAAGGCCCTGGGCTTTGGCAGAAAGGAATGGCCCATGTACGCCGTGTTCGTGCCCTACACCCTGCTGATCATGCTGTCCAGCTATCAGGTGTGGCGGCGGCTGGTCATGCCGGCCTCCTTTTTGATGGTGCTGTTCTTCGGCATCTATCTGGTGGTGCGCAACGCACAGGTGGATTTTGCAAAAGCCAGCGGTCTGGTGATGTTTTCCGGCATCGTGATCTTCTGCTTCTACTCCTTTATCCGTTTGAAGGAGCTGCTGCCGGTGGAGACCTACGGCTATGACGCGATGTTCTTTATTCTGCTCATCCTCTGCTTTGCCTGGGGCGGCGATACCTGCGCCTACTTTGCAGGCAGAGCCTTTGGCAAGCACAAACTCTGCCCCGTGGTCAGCCCCAAAAAGACCGTGGAGGGAGCCATTGGCGGCGTGCTGGGCACTATGGTGTTCGGCGTGATCGCCACCGTCATCTACTCCATTGCGGCCAACCGGATGGAGGCGTTCACCCGCACCAACATCGGCGTTTCGATGTATGTGATCATTGCCCTGCTGGCCTGTGTGGCCGCTGTGCTGGGCATCTACGGCGACCTGTTCGCCAGCGTGGTCAAGCGCCAGTGCGGCATCAAGGATTATGGCACCATCTTCCCGGGCCACGGCGGCATTCTGGACCGCTTCGACAGCGTCATGTTCATTGCGCCGTTCGTCACCATGGTGGTCATCGCTGTTTTCTATCACTGAATGCAGGAGGTAGCTTATGTCTAAAAAAATCACGCTGCTGGGTTCTACCGGTTCCATCGGCACCCAGAGCCTGGATGTCATCCGTGCCCAGGGGTATGAGGTGTTCGGCCTTTCCGCCCACAGCCATGTGGAGAAGATCCTGGAGCAGATCGAGGAGTTCCACCCCCGGTATGTCTGCATGACCGACCCCGATGCCGCCGCCCGGCTGGACGCGGCGCTGGCGGGCCGTGCCAACGCCCCCCGGCTGCTGACCGGCCCCGAGGGCCTGAAGGAGCTGGCCGCCATGGACGGCCCCGATGTGGTGCTGAACAGTGTGGTGGGCATCGCCGGTCTGGGTGCCAGCCTGACCGCCATTGAGAGCGGCCACGATCTGGCCCTTGCCAACAAGGAGAGCCTTGTTACGGGCGGTCACCTGGTGACCCAGGCCGTGGCAAAGCACGGCGTGAAGCTGCTGCCTGTGGACAGCGAGCACTCCGCCATCTTCCAGTGCCTGCAGGACAAGGAGAGCGCCAAGAGCCTGACCAAGATCCTGCTCACGGCCTCCGGCGGCCCCTTCTTCGGCATGAAGACCGAGGAACTGCGGGGCAAGACCAAGGCCGATGCCCTCAAGCATCCCAACTGGAACATGGGTGCCAAGATCACCATCGACTCCGCCACCCTGATGAACAAGGGCCTGGAGCTGATCGAGGCAGTCTGGCTGTTCGGCCTGCCCCCCGAGAAGATCCAGATCGTGGTGCAGCGCCAGAGCATTGTCCACTCTGCCGTGCAGTACAGCGATAACTCCATCATTGCCCAGCTGGGCGTGCCCGATATGCGCATCCCCATCCAGTACGCCCTGACCTACCCGGCCCGTGTGCCCGGTGTGGTGCCCGAGCTGGACTTTACCACTCTGAAGCTGCTGACCTTCGATGTGGCCGACGAGGAGACCTTCCGCTGCCTGGCTGCCTGCAAGAAGGCCATCAAGAAGGGCGGTCTGGGCCCCTGCGCCGCCAACGGTGCCAACGAGGAGGCAGTCAAGCTCTTCCTCGAGGATAAGATCGGCTTCCTCGATATCGGCCGTCTGGTGGAGGCTGTTGTGGACAGCGACAGCTTTGGCGGCGATTACACCCTGGCCGATGTGTATGAGTGCGACAAGATGGCCCGCGCCTTTGTGAGAGCGCACCTGTAAGGAGAACTGATGTCTTTTATTGTCACCTTTATTGCTGCGGTGTTCGTGTTCAGCGCCGTGATCGCCATCCACGAGTTCGGCCACTTCATGGTGGCAAAGCTCTGCGGTGTGCAGGTCAACGAGTTCTCCATCGGCATGGGGCCGGTGCTGTGCAAGCGGGTGCGCAAGGGCACCCAGTACAGCATCCGCGCCCTGCCCGTGGGCGGCTTTGTGGCGCTGGAAGGGGAGGAAAGCCCCGAGAGCAAGCAGGCGGAGGAACGGTCAAACTCCTCAGCCGCCGATGGCGGCAGCTCCCCTGATAGGGGAGCCCTTGGCATAGCGGAGACTTCCCCCGAGGAGGAAAAGCCTGCTGGTATTCCTCTGAATGAGGCCCCTGTCTGGCGGCGGGCCCTCATCATGCTGGCGGGTGCCGGGATGAACTTTGTGCTGGGCTTTGTGGTCATGGCCATCCTCATCACGGCCCAGAACGAGCCTATCACCAGCAAGGTCCTCTATCAGGTGGAGGAGAACGCCCTCTGCGGCCAGACCGGCCTGCAGGCAGGGGATAAGATCCTTGCGGTGAATGGCCGCCGCTGCTTTGTGGCAAACGATATCCTCTATGAGCTGATGCGCACGGAGGACTACACCGCCGATTTCACCGTTCTGCGGGACGGCAAAAAGGTGGAGCTGCCCGGTGTGCAGTTCGACACCTGGCAGGATGACAGGGGCGAGACCCACATGAGCCTGGGCTTTACGGTCTACGGCATCAAAAAAACACCGCTGAACGTGCTGAAAGAGGCGGGCAACAGCGTGCTCTACTACGGGCGCATCATCTTTGCCTCCCTCTCCGACTTGCTGCGGGGGCGGGAGAGCATCAACGACCTCTCCGGCCCGGTGGGCATCGTAACGGCCATCGGGCAGGCCGCCAGCTACGGCTGGCAGGACCTGCTGGAGATGCTGGCGCTCATCACCGTGAATGTGGGCATCTTCAACCTGCTGCCCTTCCCGGCGCTGGACGGCGGCAAAGTGGTGTTCCTGCTCATTGAGGGCGTGACCGGCCATGCCGTGCCCGAAAAGATCCAGAGCGGCCTGATCGTGGCAGCTTTTGCGCTGCTGTTCGGGCTGATGATTTTTGCAACTTACAACGATATCCTCCGGCTCATTACCGGGGCAATGTGATACGGAAAGGAAAACGACCATGCGGCAGCTGAAACGAGAAGTGAAGATCGGCAATGTGACCATTGGCGGCAACAACCCCATTGCGGTGCAGACCATGCTGAATGTCCCCGTGGAGGACATTGAGGGCAACGTTGCCCAGGCAAAGCGCTGTGAGGCGGCGGGCTGCCAGATCCTGCGTGTGACCTGCCCCAGCGCGGCGGATGCCAAGTGCATCGAGGCCGTGAAGAACGCGGTGAACATCCCCATCGTGGCGGATATCCACTTTGACTACAAGGCAGCGTTGGCCTGCGCCGACGTTGGTGTGGACAAGATCCGCATCAACCCCGGCAACATCGGCGACGACGACCGGGTCAAGGCCGTGGTGCAGGCCTGCCAGCAGAAGAACATCCCCATCCGCATCGGCGTGAACGGCGGCAGCCTGGAAAAGCACATCCTGGCAAAGTACGGCGCACCCGTGCCCGAGGCCATGGTGGAAAGCGCCCTGTACCATGTCCGCCTGCTGGAGAAGTTCGATTTCAACAACATCGTCATCTCCATCAAGAACTCCAACGTGCCCCGCATGATGGAGGCCTACCGCCAGCTGAGCGCCGTGACCGATTACCCCCTGCATGTGGGCGTGACCGAGGCCGGTACTTACCAGATGGGTCTGCTCAAGAGCGGCATGGGCATCGGCGGGA
>ULRO01024591.1_pt1 | contig 10898 bp, 10 predicted proteins | sample 1955421 | NCBI WGS metagenome assembly ULRO01 (sample SAMEA4835682, study PRJEB28245) | human gut metagenome | biome: gut microbiome; material: fecal sample | place: Denmark | collected 2008 | reverse complement strand
CCGATTGCTTCTGTTGTATATGGGAAACCGATTGTACCCTGCTTTTCATCAACATAAGCTGCATCTGTGTCAGAAGCCCATTCCTGATCACTCATATCTACTAAAAGGTCTGTCCAGTTAGCGAAGTCTGTAGCACCACCGTTTACGAAGATGTCAGGCATATTATCTGACTGATAGTATCCTTTCAGAGTACCCTGGATATCGATTCCGCCGCCCATGGATTCGATTTCTACTTTAGTTCCTGTTTCTTTCTCATACATTTCAGCTAATTTCTTCAGCTGAGCGTCAACTTCGATCTTACCGTTTACAAGACGAATACTGTCACCGTCTGCTGCCTGTACGGATACTGCTGCCGGAACCATTGATGCGATCATAGATACTGCTAAAAGTGTTGCAAATACTTTTTTCTTCATTTTCGTCACCTCGTCATTTTTTTAACTGTTTCTTTTTACCTTTTGCGCATAAGGTTTTTTGATAGTTGTATAATACCACTTTGTTTCTGAAATAGCAATACCTTTTTCGCATAAGTTTGAATTTTTTTATCTTTCTTTTTCGTCATTTGTTAAATATGCACAATTTATTTTTTCTATCTTATTACACTATGTCCAAAAAAGTGCTACTTTGAGGTCAAAAAAGTGCATACTCTTTGAATTGTATCCTATGGCTTGTGCATGTTTTTCCTTCGTCAGACAAGTAAAAACTTCTGCGCAGAACATTACGGAATAATTTCCTGTAACATAATAAAACAGCATTTCAGGTTCTGCACCCGAAATGCTGTTTTATTATGTCTTATTCATTTTGTTTCCGTTTATGCTGCCTGTTCTTTTTTCTTACCGGTAACTGTAAGCAGATGACTTTTGATCAGTACCGGACGTACTGCATTGTAGATCACTGCTACCAGAATCACCGAAACAACTGCATTGAATAATGTCGCTACAGCACTCATTTTTGCAAGTGCCTGTGCCAGTTCCTGAGGCTGTCCGAGAATATACTGTTTGTAGAAATATCCTACGATCGGATCTGCCACAACATTAAACGCGAGACCTGCTACAGAGGCAATCACACTCCATTTGAAAACGTATTTCTTATCTGTACTTTCATTAATCTTTGCAATCTTATGTGCTACCAGACCTGTGATCAGGCCAATACAGAATTTCAGTACAAATGTCTTTGGTGCGCCTGTGATATATACAGGATCCATCAGGTCTGCGATTCCCATTCCGATGGCACCGGATAATCCGCCGTATACACCGCCGATCAGAAGTGCTGCCAGTACGCAGAATGCATTTCCGATATGGATGGATGTTGCATCACCGCCCGGTACAGGGATCTTAATCTGCAGGAATGTAAAAGATACATAGCATAACGCAGCCATAAGAGCTGTCTCTGCAAGTTTTGTAATTGTGCTGTTCTGAGTATTCATAATAACTGTCCCCTCTCATATGATCTGATAGAAGGCCCATATCAATAAGCCAGATTGCCTGTTTGATTTTCACTATCAGATTTTTTATATTTTGACGCATCAATATGTTGAAGTTATCATACGTGAAATGTGTCATTATTTCAATGACCAATTTTTTGAATTTTTTAGAGGTCAGATTAAATATTATGCAAAAAGCCCTCCGTCTGCATGCTGCTCACATGAAAACAGAGGGCTTCATTATTCTATTTGCTTAAATCCTTGCTACGCCTGATTTTCTTGCTACTTCTGCTACAGCTTTAGCTACAGCGTCTTTTACGCGTGGGTCAAAGGCTGCCGGAAGAATATATTCCGCTGTTAATTCTTCGTCACTTACCAAACCTGCAATTGCATATGCTGCTGCAACTTTCATTTCATCGTTAACATCTGATGCTCTTGCGTCCAGTACACCACGGAAAAGTCCCGGGAAGCAGAGTACGTTGTTTACCTGGTTCGGGTAATCAGAACGTCCTGTGGATACCACTGCTGCGCCTGCTGCTTTTGCTTCGTCAGGGAAGATTTCAGGTACCGGGTTTGCACATGCAAAGATGATAGGATCTTTTGCCATTGTGCGGACCATATCCTGTGTCAGTGTTCCAGGTGCGGATACACCGATGAAGATGTCTGCGCCTTTGATCACTTCTGCAAGAGTACCTTTCTCTTTGTTGAAGTTTGTGATCTTAGCCATCTCTTCTTTGATCGGGTTTAATCCTTCTCTGCCTTCGTAAATCGCACCCTTTCTGTCTGTCATGATTACATTCTTAAGTCCCATGGACATTAACAGTTTGATGATAGCGATACCTGCAGCACCTGCTCCGGAAGTAACGATCTTCACTTCATCAAGCTTCTTGCCAACCAGTTTCAATGCGTTGATAACACCTGCAAGTGTGATAACTGCTGTTCCGTGCTGGTCATCGTGGAAGATCGGAATATCACAGCATTCTTTCAGTTTCTTTTCGATTTCAAAACATCTCGGTGCGGAAATATCCTCAAGGTTGATTCCTCCAAAGGATCCGGCCAGAAGGCTTACTGTCTTAACGATCTCATCAACATCTTTACTGCGGACGCAGAGCGGAATCGCGTCTACACCGCCAAATTCTTTAAAGAGTACACATTTACCTTCCATAACAGGCATACCAGCTTCCGGTCCGATATCTCCCAGTCCAAGTACCGCAGTTCCGTCTGTTACAACAGCAACTGTATTCCAGCGTCTTGTCAGATCATAACTCTTGTTTACATCCTTCTGGATCTCCAGACAAGGCTGAGCAACACCCGGTGTGTAAGCAAGGCTTAAAGCATCTTTGGAATCTACTTTGGCTCTTGATACAACCTCAATTTTACCTTTTAAGTCATAATGCATTTTTAAAGATTCTTTTGCGTAGTCCATTTTGTTTTGGCTCCCTTCTGCACTCTTTTTTTGAGACGCCTACATTGTAACATTAACCCGGCTCAGATTCTACTGTTTTTCTGACCTTTTTTATCAAAATAACTAAAACCGCATCTTCCTGTAGAAAATTAGGAAGATGCGGTTTCAGTTATTGTACTTTATCATTTGATATCAGGTTCCAAAAGAAACTTATTATCATTATTTATCTTTATCAAAATGTACTTCTGTACCGGCAACTGCCCGTTCATCCAGAAGCTGTTTGAAGGTCTTGGTCTTTGCTTTCTCTTCATAGTTATCAGACCAGTAGTAGCCTTTCAGCTCGTCCATATACTCATAGTAATCGCAAAGATAGATATATACTGTGGAAACATCCCTGTCCTGTATTGCATATGTGTCCGCATTACTATTTGCCACTCCGCCATATGGCATGATATCTCCATTGGCATCCAGCATAACAGCAACATATTTTGTTTCCGGATCCTGCATTTTCATAGTGATCTCAAATGGTGTTTTCGTAATGGAGAGAACGCCATCTCCATTTTCATCTACCACATTTACATCCTTTTCAACAGTATCGGAAGTATTTTTCTCTACATCTACGTTGAATTTCCAGTCACCTTTCAGTGTCCATGAGTTATATCTGTTATTACCTTCATTTGCCTCAGGATATCGTTCAAAATACTCATTCCACATCTCAGTGAAAAACTGATGCTCCAGATCCTTCTGCTCTTCTGTCAGGCTCTCATAATCTGCATCGTCTGTACTGATTCCATGCTCTGCCATTTTCTGATTATATTCATCCCGCAGATCCTGAGGGATATCCGGGGTGGTATCCTGATTCTCCGGAAGAGCGCCCACAATATCTTTCAGATCTAGCTCCATGGTAAACCTGTCAGGTACTTTTATGTCTTTGACATAATCGCTGATTGCCGGACCTCCCACCTGAGGAAGCTTCGCGTCACTGTATTCATCCATTCCCAGTGCCTGGGCTAACTTATCAAAACTAAAGTCCTCAGAATCTACATCAATCCCTTTTTCTTTGAAAAATGCGTTACGCACCTCATAAAATTTTGTCCATCCTGCCTCATCCACTGTCATATCTTCTACAGGAATACGCAAAACTCCTGCATAGGTGTTATCATCCAGCATTTTTCCATCCAGATAAGCATTGAACAGATTACTTTTTTCATCCATGTAATCATATTTCACTGTAGAATTCTCGCTGAGCTTAATATTGGGTTTTCCATCAGATGTAATGAATGTATCCGGGAATTTATCCTCTGTATGGATTGTCATGGACAGGTACAGAGCCATTTCATTACAGTATACTTCTGAAAGCGTGACAGTTGTTCCATCTACTGTTTTACTGTATGATTCATCGTCTTTCGTTTTATCTGCATTGTGATTTTCTGTTGTATTCTGATCCTCAGCCTGAGCACTTTGAGGATTACCTCCGTCCTCCTGACTTTCATCAGTATCTGCCAACTCTGCATCTTCTGTGGAATCTGTCAGCTGTTTTGCGTATTTCGAATAATCACCATAAAATCCCAGGGAATTACCGAGCTGCTTAAATACATTTCCTACCAGAGGAATGTTCTCTGCAAATGCAGGATTTGTGATACATACTGCGGAAAATACGGCTGCAGCCGCGGTCAGTCCCAAAGCTGTTTTGTATACTGTTTTGAATTTCTTATGCGATTTTACTGTTCCTGTGGATTTCTTTCCGGAACTTTCTGTTGATTTCTCTGTTGATTTCTCCGATAATCTTCGCATCATATTCTCTGTATTCTCCACATTTCCAGAATCTGACGCCATTTCCCTGATTCTGGCAAATGCTGTATTCTTCGCATCTTCTGCCGGTTTTGGCAATGGAAAATCTGCCTGCATGATTTCCTCTATCGCATTATCATTTCTGTTATTCTTTTCTTTATCAAAATCTAACTTCTTCGCCATGATCACTTCATCCCTTTCTTGCACTTACCGTTATGCTTCCTACTGTTACCGGTTGTGTTCTCAGATTTCTATTCTGGTCTTCTGCAATCTCTTCTATTATACCTGTGAATTCTCTGTTTTTCTCTTTTTTCTGCTGCAGTCTTTTCTTCTGAATATTGTCTCCTGCTGAAGTATATTCCTGCTTTAGCTGCACACGGGCTCTGACCAGTCTGGTTTTTACGGTGTTTTCATTCATATTTAATATAGAAGCAATGTCTGCGATCCGAAATCCCTCTACATAATACAGAACCAGTATAATCCTGTAGGATTCGTCCAACATTCCAAGCATTTCCTTGAACTCAAATTCCTCAATGGACATATCCTGTCCGGGGACTTCCGGAAGTTCTTCGGCTCTGCTGAAATTTTTGTAGTGTCTGTGGATTTTATTGCATTCATTGATCAGGATACGGATCATCCAGGTTTTGAAATATTCCGGATTCTTCAGTGTATGTATTTTTTCAAAGCAGGTAAGTATGGTATCCTGCATGGCATCTGCGGCATCCTCATCATTATCCAGGATTCCCCTTGCCACCTTGTACATTGCCAGAGAATTCTTTTCCATCAGTTTCAGAAATGCATCCGCATCTCCTGAGATGGAGCGTTTTACCAACTGTATCAAATGCTGATCCTCCTTGCTTAGAGTTTTATATGTTACTGTTTACTTCATGTCCAGTAGCTCTTATGTTTTTACAAATATGTTTCATTCGAATGAAGCTTTGTTGTTTTGTTTTACACTTATTAGATGGGGAATTATAGAGAAAAGTTTCATATCTTTTAAATAAATTTTCAGGTACCGAATTTTTATAGTTATTATAACTTCTCGTCCGCATATAATTGTAATACAAACAAATTATAATCCCTGGATTTTCCCACAAAAAAAACCGGCACATTTCTGCACCGGTTTTTATCACTCATAATCTTTCTTAATGTTTTCCTTTTATTCTTCAGCATTCAATCTCTTCTGATACATAGACTGGAGCAGGAATTTTCCTGTCTCTGTTTTGAATACTTTTTCCAGCATGTTTCTCACATTGTTTCCGGAAAAATTACTCTCATCTGCATTTACCAGATAATCTGCCTCTATCATGATCTGATAATCAATACCATCGATTCCGGTTATTGTGTGATGATGGCTTACAATGTAAGAAACACGATCTACAAATTCTTTCGGCAGATCTGAATCTGCGAAAAATTCCTCTATCAGTGCCGCACTTTCTTCCTCCTGATGTTTGCCGTTGGCATTTCCGTATTTTACTCTGCAGAGAGGGCAGGAAATATCATGGACAACCGCAGTCACCTCCACCAGCTTCTGCTGCTCCGGTGACAGATTTTCGCCCTCTACGATTGTTTTTGCATATGCGTATACTTTCATGAAATGATTGATGTCATGAAGATCTCCCTTGGAATACTCTACCATTTTCTTTACAACTTCCGCTACTGTCATGTTTTGTTCCTGCCTTTCTCTTACGGATTTAGTTACTTGTGTACTCCGTTCTCAGTAACCGGGTTTATCTTATTCTGAAAAACAGCAGAATCTTTCGATCCTGCTGTTTACAATTATCAATTATTTGCAGAGTTCCTCTGCCATAGCCTCAATCTCCGCTTCGTTTGCTTCGCTTAAGGAGGAAGTAATCTTTACATTATTTTCAAGCCATGTGATATTTTTGCTCTTTTCGAACATTCCCTGCATGATTCTTGCTGCTGCAGGTGCCCAGCTTCCGTTTTCGATGAGACCGATGGCACGGTTCTGGTAGCTGCGTTCTGTAAGGTTCTCAATGTAGGTACGCATAAATGGGAAAATATCTCCGTTGTATGTAATTGTGGCAAGTACCAGTTTACCGTAACGGAAAGCCTCTTCCACTGCTTCTGCCATGTCATCTCTTGCAAGGTCAAATACAGTTACTTTCGGGCAACCTTTTTCTTCCAGTTTCTGTGCCAGAAGTTCTACTGCTTTCTTTGTGTTTCCGTAAACAGATGTATAGGCGATCACAACACCTTCGCTCTCTACTTTGTAGGAGGACCAGATATCATATTTCTCAAGGTAATGTCCCAAGTTCTCTGTGAGGATTGGACCATGAAGAGGACAGATTGTCTGGATATCCAGAGTTGCGGCAGCTTTCAGAAGCTTCTGAACCTGTGCACCGTATTTTCCAACGATTCCGATATAGTAACGGCGAGCTTCGCAGTCCCAGTCTTCTTCTACGTCAAGTGCTCCGAATTTACCGAAACCGTCTGCTGAGAACAGAACCTTATCAGTACTGTCATATGTAACCATAACCTCCGGCCAGTGAACCATTGGTGCAAATACGAAAGTCAGCACATGTTTTCCAAGTGTCAGGCTGTCACCATTTGCAACTACCAGCTTCTTTCCGTCCAGATTCAGGTTTCTGAAGAAATTTCCCATCATAGTGAAGGTCTTGGTATTTGCAACTACAGTTGTGTCAGGATATGCTTTCATGAAGTTCTCGATATTTGCGGCATGATCCGGCTCCATATGCTGTACTACCAGATAATCCGGTTTCGCACCGTCCAAGACTTTGGCTACATTTTCAAGCCATTCGTCTTTGAAATTAGCATCTACGGTATCCATAACTGCAATCTTCTCATCCATGATCACATATGAGTTATAGGACATACCGTTTGGCACTACATACTGACCTTCAAACAGATCTACCTGATGATCATTTACACCTACATAATAAATATCATTTCCGATTTTCATGATAACATGTTCCTCCTTAGCGATATCAGGGCCGGTCAAATCCGGTTAAAAATTCCAATTTTTTTATTTCTGAACCTATTATATCCACATTCATATCGTTCGTCAAGTTTCATTTTATCCTAAAATTTCACCCCTTAACTCATATATAAAAAGTAATACTGTCGTTTTATTTAATACTTATTCTGGTAAAATTCCATATTCCTTATATAACCGTTTTCGAGTCTCTGCATTTGTCACAACAGACTGTATTTCTGCACTTCTTCCATCCATAATCAGACGATTAAGTAAAGTGCTTAATCGTTCTTCGCCGATTGCTTCTCCAATCGCTATGCCCTTTGCTTCTCCAATTGCTTTTGCCTCTGCTTCCGCCTCTTTTTGAAGCCGTTCGAGCCTTTCAGATTCCAGTTCAAGAACTTTTCCACCCATAATCTCACTTATTCCTTTCCGGACTGTCTTTTCATTCTGACATATATAGTCCGCTATTTTTATAATCAGTTTATTTAAATTCATGTATAAAGCCGTCTTATCTGCTCCTGAAAGTTCTCTTTCCAGATTTATCTCCAGAAAATCCGGCGTATTCTTTCCGCTTCTCAAATATAATACGCAGGACTTTGGAAAATCCATCCTGTATTTGCGTCCCTGTTTCTGTGCATTTTCAATTGCTATGGAGAAATCATATTCTATCATACGAATTGCCATAGTTGTATCGTCTACACTTTGACATTCAATATGATACAATTTACCAGCAATCTTTAAACAGGAATCCGTGATAATCTCTCCGTTTTCCTGCTGATGTTCATTGCGCAACTGCACAATCGGTACATTCTCCGGATAAGAAGTATGGAATACTTCATTAATCAAAGGTACTGCCAGATATGGCATTTTCTCAATCATTGTACGAAATACATCATCAAATATCGTATTATTCATTAGATACCTCACTTCTATTCTAACATACGGTAACAATGTTTGAATATCCAATTTGCACAAATATCATAAATCGGATACTCTTTATCTTTCGTACATGCTTTCATAAAGGGAAATAGATGACCGGCTGGTCTGGAATTTGAATATATAATTTCAGTGTAACAAATACATACAGTTCCGTCAATCAATAGTTTTCGACACATCAACACTGCTTTTGGAAATTTATTCCTTACGTTTCAGTAACAAATTCTCAGTTCACAATACACAAGGCTGTCACACTACATAAGCAATTAGTGTAACAGCCTCTTTTCTATTCTCTGAGATCAGGCTCATGAGATCTTGCCGTCTTTCATTTCAAATACAGTATCAACGATATTCATAGTAGATTTTCTGTGTTACGTAACGTAATTTCTGTTTATACCTCACACTTTTTTAATTCTCGTTCTAACTCTAAAACTTCTTTTCTGCACAATTCTATCGCATCATTACAGGTTTCCACATCATCACCATCTATCTCTATGCTATCGTCACCAGGATATCTGGTTGAAAAATAAAAACCATCTATCATTCTCATATGTGTCTGCGTATTTTTTGAAAACTCTGCTCCCATATTTCCTTTTAGAAATTTCATCAATCTGTTCAGACTATGTGTACGCAAAATATTTTCAAAATCTTTCTGTTGTATAGCATCATCCGGTTTATAGTATTCTGAGATCAGATGCTTCATATATTTTTCGCATATTCCCTGCGCCATGGCACCCATCATATTTGCAACTATCCCCGCATCATAAGAGGCTTTAAAATATTGAAAATCATTTTCTGCAAAATCAAAATAACTGTTCAAGGCCATATCTGAATTCCTTCCTTTCGCACATTTGTATAATACAGCATTTTGTTCCTTTTCCAGTCATCGCCAACTACAATTTTCAGATCCGTTTCTGCATCATCCAATTCCTCAGAGGATACTTCTGATTTTAGAAGATAAAGATATTTTTTAAGTTCCGGCCGAGAGCGGAATGACTCTGACAGTTCCAGAAACAGATCAACATCACTGCTATATTTCTCTTCTCCCCGTGCACAACTGCCATACAGATATATTGTCTTAATATAAGGCCTTATGCATGATGACTGAATAGTTCGTAAAGCATACTCCGCTGCATCTCTCTGCCGTTTTGATCTGATACATGTCAGCATTTTCTATCCCTCCGTTTTCTCTGTATATTATTTCCAGATTGTACTTACATTTTTTGCTTCAGGATTTCTTTGTAAAAAAATTATAACATTCCTTATCTTCTATGTCTATCTTCCATTTATTTGGTGAAAAATTAGAGTGTATTATTGTTACTTTCTTTTATTTTCCTTCAAAGATCTGAGCGATCGGTGAATCTGCAGACAGTATCACTGTTTTGTCCTCACCTTTCATAGATGTCTTCAGCGCATCCAGACTTCTCACAAAAGAATAAAACTCACTCCTGTCCTCTTCTCCATAAGCCTGCGCAAGGATTTTCATATATTCCTGCTCCCCTTCCGCCTCCAGGATCTCTGCCTGTTTTTTGGCATCGGAAATCTGGATTGCTACTTCTTTGTCCGTTTTATTTCGAATCACCTTTGCTTCGGAATTTCCCTCTGCCTTGTAAGTCGCTGCAATATTATCTCGTTCAGAAATCATTCGTTCATACACAGCTTCCTTATTATCATCCGGCAAATCCAGCTGCTTGGTTTCGAATTTGAGAAGTTCGATTCCATACTGATCCATGTTTGTTCCTATTGCCTCCATAACCATATCAGACAGTTCTCCGTCACGGCTTGTGATCACCTGATCCTGTGACATACTGCTGATCGCATTTTTGGTGGCATTATACACAGCAGTATTAATTCGGCTCTCACCACTCTCCACAGAAGAGTTTAATGTCTGTGCAAATTTAAGCGGATTGCTGATTTTCCAGAGAACATAGCTGTCGCTGATCATCGTTTTCTTATCTTTTGTAATTACATCAGATGCTGCCAGATCATACAGCAATGTTTCCTTTGGCAATGACTGTGTACTCTCTATAAACGGAATCTTAAAACTGATTCCCGATGAGCTGATCACCCTGTCAACCTTACCAAACTGGCGGATCAGTTTGTATTCGTTTTGCTGAGTTACTGTTACTGATGCTCCGACAGCTACAACCGCTGCAGCCACACCAATTAATATTCCAACTTTCTTACCTTTCATAATAAATCCTTTCATTTGTCATAGGCGGAAACCCGCTGCCTTTAGGTGATGGGTAGTTAACTTACTAAAACACCTTTTATATGAAATATTTTCTGTCATTTCATTATTCGTTCTCAGAATCATTTAAATTTTGTGTGTCCTGAGCAGGATCTGTGTTCAGTGTCTCTGTCGGATTCTCTGAACTGTTCCCTGT
>ULRO01053280.1_pt1 | contig 10907 bp, 9 predicted proteins | sample 1955421 | NCBI WGS metagenome assembly ULRO01 (sample SAMEA4835682, study PRJEB28245) | human gut metagenome | biome: gut microbiome; material: fecal sample | place: Denmark | collected 2008 | reverse complement strand
TTCCTCCTATTCATACGCCCGCGAGGGAGGGTCGGCGTTTTTCTTCATCTTTTCGCCGCTCTCCCCTCCCCTGCGGATGATGGGAAGTGCTGCACGGCCTACACGGAGGGCCGAATATCCGCGATTTGACAAGCAGGAGGGAATGAGATGAACCTCAAAACCACGCTTCGCGTGATCCTGAGCCTCTTTGACGGCGGCGCTGCCGCTGCGGGAGCCGCTGCCGGTGCATCGGGCGGCGCTGAGGGAGGCGCGAGCGCACAGGGCGATACCACAAATGCAAGCCCTTCTCCCACCCGGAAGGGCAAAACGGGCGAATACGCCAACGTCGTGTTCGGCAAGCAGGAGACACCTGACGATACGGGGACCTCTTCTGGCGAGCCGAAAGGCGATGGCGCGAAGATGCAGCAGCGCGACGCCGGGGCTGCGGAAAAAGGCGGGGAAGACCTGAAAAAGGAGTTCCTTGACCTCGTAAACGGCAAGTACAAGGACGTCTATACCGCGGAGACGCAGCGCATCATCAACCGCAGATTTGGCGAAGAGAAGGCTAAAGACCAGAAAATCGCCGATTCGCAGCCCATTATCGACACACTGATGCGCCATTATGGCGTGGCGGACGGCGATATGAGCAAGCTGCGTGCGGCTTTTGAGGGCGATGCGGCGCTCAACAGCGTGCTCTACAACGCCGAAGCGGAGAGCATGGGCATGAGCGTTGAACAGTACCGCGAGTATGCGCGGATGCAGCAGGAAAACGAAGCGCTCAAACGCCAGGAAGAAGACAGGCAGCGCCAGCAGAAAGCCGACGAGACATATAATGACTGGATCCGTCAGGCGAGCGAGCTGGTCGGCACGGCGGACGCGCCGGGCGAGTACCCTGACTTCGACCTCAAGCGCGAAGTCGCGGAGAATCCGCGCTTCATTGCGATGCTGCGTGCTGGCGTTCCTGTAAAAGACGCTTACGAGGTATCCCATTTAGGCGACATTCAGGCTCGCAGCGCGGCGAAAGCTGCGGCGGAGATGGAAAAGCGCGTGATGGATAACGTCCGCGCGAAAGGAATGCGCCCAAACGAGAACGGAACCACTTCCCAGCCGGGGGTCATTGTTAAGAGTGACCCGAGCAAATTCACGAAGGCCGACCGCGCAGAGATCGCAAGGCGCGTGCGGCGCGGCGAGCGCATCGTATTCTGATGCCCGCCTAATTTACCGACTGCAAGAAGGGAGATAAAACTCTATGAAGAAGTTCAAAGACATTTTCATTCTGCCCGTTATTCTGAGCCTGTTTGAGGGTCAGACGAACGTGACGACCGATGCCGGTCTCTCGGGCGAGATGAAGACCTACTACTGCGACACCCTGATCGACAACGCCGAACCTGAGCTGGTGCATGACCGCTTTGCGCAGAAGCGCAACATCCCCAAGGGAAAGGGCAAAGAGATCGAGTTCCGCAAGTATGATCCGCTGCCCAAGGCCTTGACGCCCATCACCGAAGGCGTGACCCCCAAGGGCCGTAAGCTGTCCATGACCACGCTGACCGCGCAGGTCGACCAGTACGGCGACTTCGTCGAGATCTCCGATATCCTCGACCTGACCGCCATCGACAACAACCTGCAGGAAGCGACGGTGCTGCTCGGCTCTCAGGCGGGCCGCACGCTCGACACCATCACCCGCGAGGTCATCAACGGCGGTTCCAACGTCCAGTACGGAGAAGGTCAGGTGACGGGCCGTCATCTGCTCGTTGGCGGCGAGACCATGGGCAACCACTATTTCACGGTGCGCGCCGTCCGCAAGGCGGTTCGCTTCCTGAAAACCATGAACGCCCCACGCTATGAGGGCTCCTACTGGGCCATCATTCACCCTGACTGCTCCTACGACATTCAGGATGACCCCGACTGGAAGCGCCCGCACGAGTACAAGGACACCAGCAACATCTACGACGACGAGATCGGCAAGATCGCGGGCGTCCGTTTCATCGAGACGACCGAAGCGAAGGTGTTCCACGCGGATGACCTGACCGAGGGCGCACGCGACCTGACCGTCAAGAGCGCATCCGGCAAGGTTCTGACCGTCAACGAGGTCATTACCACTGCCGATGCCGCAAAGCTGGCGGGCCGTGAGGTCGTCATCGGCGGCGCGCTCCTTGAGATCGAGAGCGCCGCGGCTGCGGCTGCTGGCAGCGCGACGATCACGCTGAAAGAAGCACCCGGCACTACCCCGACGGCGTCGACCGCCATCTATCCGGGTGAGGCTGGCGCGAAGGGCCGCAACGTCTACTCCACCCTCATCATGGGCGCAGAGGCTTACGGCACGACCGAGCTGACCGGCGGTGGTCTTGAGCACATTGTCAAGCCGCTCGGCTCTGCCGGTACGGCTGACCCGCTGAACCAGCGCGCAACCGTCGGCTGGAAGGCAACCAAGGTCGCCGAACGTCTGGTTGAGGCGTATATGATTCGCGTGGAAACGACTTCCACGTTCGATGAGACCCCGCTGACCTAACCACCAAGGGGGCGGCTGTGAACGCCGCCCCCGACACTGAAACGGAGGAAAGACCGATGAGCGAAGCAAAGAACGCCGTTGCGGCTGTGAACGCCGCCCGCGCGGGCGAGGAGTACGTCAGCGTCCGCCTTTTCAAGGATAGCGGCAAGTACAAGGATGACCTGCTGGTGTGCGTGAACGGCGAAAGCTGCCTGATCCAGCGCGGCGTGACCGTGCAGGTCAAGAGAAAGTTCCTGTGGGCCATCCAGAACCAGATGAGGCAGGACGCCTCGACCGCGAATCTCATCCAGACGATGAGCAGCGACTATGTTGAGAGCGCGAAGGCCCACAACGCGTAAGTGAATACGACCGCGAGACACGAAAAATGAGTTGCGACACGGCGCAGCAAGGGACGAAAAAGTCGCTCTTGCTGCGCCGTTTTCCATAAGAGAGGTGACAACATGGTTATTGAAAATGCTTACGCGCTCGAAGAGATCAAGCTCGGGCGCAGGGGCGAGAATCAGGCACGCAAGGTCGTCTTTGACGTGCTGGGAAAGTGGCGCGAGGGCTATGGCGAGGGCGTGGCGAGCCTGATCGTGCAGCGAAGCGGCGATGCGCAGCCGTATCCCGTGACGGTGACGGAAGATGACGGCGCGCTCGTGTGGCTGGTATCGAGCGTTGATACGTCGGTGGCCGGTGAGGGTGCGGCAGAGCTGCGCTATACCGTGGGCGATACCATCGTAAAGAGCCAGATATACAAGACGCGCGTGCGCGAAACGCTGGAAGACAGCGGCGAAACACCGCCTCCGGGCTATCAAAGCTGGGTCGATGAGGTCTTGCGGGCGGCGGCGGATGCGGAGACGGCGGTTTCCAAGATGCCATACGTCGACGAGACCACGGGCAACTGGTTCAAGTGGGACGCGGCGGCGGGCACTTTTGCCGACACGGGTGTTGCCGCGACCGGACCGCAGGGCGAAGTCGGCCCCAAGGGCGACACGGGCGCAACCGGCGCGCGCGGCCCCAAGGGAGAGACCGGCGCAACCGGTGCGACGGGGCCGCAGGGCCCCAAAGGTGAAACCGGCCCCCGCGGCCCGCAGGGAGAGCAGGGTATTCAAGGCGAGACCGGCCCCGCCGGCCCGCAGGGTGCAAAGGGAGACAAGGGCGATGCCTTTACCTATTCCGACTTTACGGCGGCACAGCTTGCCGCGCTGAAAGGCGACAAGGGCGATACCGGCCCCCAAGGAGAGAAAGGTGACACCGGTGCGACCGGACCGACCGGCCCCGAAGGCCCACGCGGCCCGCAGGGAGAACGGGGCCCGCAGGGGCAGACCGGCCCGCAAGGCGAGACGGGCCCCGCTGGCCCCAAGGGGGAGACCGGCAGCGGCTTCAAGGTGCTGGGCTACTATGCGAGCAAGGCCACGCTGGACGCGGCGCAGAAAGCGACGGCGCAGCCCGGAGACCCATACGGCGTAGGCACGGCAGAGCCCTACGACATCTACATTTTCGACGGCATTACCGGCGAGTTCATCAACAACGGCCCCTTGCAGGGCGCGAAAGGTGACACGGGGCCTACCGGCCCGCAGGGACCGAAAGGCGATCCCGGCGAGACTGGCCCGCAGGGACCTGCCGGTGCGGATGGTGCCCCGGGCGCAGACGGTGCCGCCGGTAAGGACGGGACAAACGGACGCGACGGCGTGACGTTTACGCCTGCGATGAGCGCGGCGGGCGATCTCTCGTGGACGAACGACGGCGGCAAGGCGAATCCGCAGACCGTGAACCTCAAGGGCCCGAAGGGCGACACGGGCGCACGGGGGCCTGCCGGCACTGACGGCGCGAAGGGAGATACCGGACCAGAGGGGCCAAGGGGTCCGCAGGGAGAACAGGGCCCGCAGGGCAAAACTGGTCCGCAAGGTGAAACTGGCCCGCAAGGCCTGACGGGCCCGCGAGGCCCTGCCGGGGCGGATGGCGCGAAGGGCGCGGATGGCGCAAAAGGCGCGACCTTTACGCCCGCTGTGTCCGCGGCGGGAGACCTGAGCTGGACGAACGACGGCGGGCTTGCGAATCCCGCGACGGTCAACATCAAAGGCCCCAAGGGCGAGAAAGGTGCGACCGGCCCGCAGGGCCCCGCAGGTCCCGTCAATGTCCCCTCCACCACCTCTCTCATCAAGGGCAACGGCTCGGGCGGGCTGGTGGCGGCGTCTCGCGGCAGCGACTACATCGCATCCGGCAACATCGTCAAGCAGACGCTTGTGAACGTTGAAACTACGCCGACCGAGAACTATGCCATCAACTGGGTGTACGGCTAAGGGGGTGCTGAGATGGCAAATGCACAACTTGGCAGTAAGGCAGTCGGCAGTATCGTCAAACTGAAAGTAGGCGGTACGGCAAAAGAGTTCATCGTTGTCCATCAGGGCAAACCGTCCAGCATCTATGACGAATCCTGTACCGGCACTTGGCTGTTGATGAAGGATATCTACGAGAATCGTGTCTGGCAGAGCGGAGACATCAACAAGTACGAAAGCAGCGACATCCACGCCTACCTGAACAGCACGTTTCTTAACCTATTCGACAGCAATATCAAGGACGCCATTAAGCAGGTGAAGATTCCCTATCGCAAGAACGGCGGTTCGGACGGCACCGACCAGAGCGGCGCGAACGGGCTGCCCTGCAAGGTGTTCCTGCTATCCGGTCCTGAAGCCGGCTTGGCTGGCGCAAGCTATATACCGAATGATGGCACTAAGCTGGATTACTTCAACGCGAACACCGGAGTAGACTCCAAGCGCATTGCATATCTGAGTGGTACGGCCACTGCTTGGTGGCTCCGCTCCCCGAGCACCTACAGCGCCAACTACGTGTTGGTCGTCAACTCCGACGGCGGCTACAACGACGACTACGCATCCAACTCGAGCGGCATTCGCCCCGCTTTGGTACTTCCACCTGACATGGAAGTCGACAGCTCTGGCAATGTCACGCCGCCTGTTGACCTCACCGCGCACAAGACCCTCGTCAACGGAACGGCCTACACCGTCAAGAGCGGCAAGTGCATGGTGGGCGGCACGGTGTATAACATCCTCAAGGGCAGGACGCTTATCGGCGGGACGGGATATGACATTACGTTTGCGCCGTCTTACGACCCGGTCTTTGCCAACAACACATGGGAGCAGATCATCGCGGCGTGCCACAATAACGCGGTGCCGGAAACGTGGAAGGTAGCAGACCAGAAAACCATGACCATCGGCGGCGTGGACTACCAGATAGACATCATCGGCAAGCACCACGATGACTATTCAGACGGCTCTGGCAAGGCTCCGCTGACGTTCCAGCTGCATGACTGCTACAATATAGCGAAGGCAATGCACTCCACTGGTTCAAATACCATGGGTTGGGAAAAATGCTCTATGCGAGTAGAGCACTTGCCCACTATTTTGAAGCAGATGCCTGCGGACGTACAGAGCGGCATCCGTGAGGTGAACAAGATTTCCAAGAACGGCGGTAAGAGAACCTTGCTCGTAACTACGAAAGATAGCCTATTCTTACTGAGCGAGGTTGAAGTTTTTGGTAGTTCCAGTAACTCCCTCTCAGGTGAAGGCACGCAGTACGACTACTACAAAGCTGGTAACAGCACGGTGAAGAACTTTAACGGCAGTGCATACGACTGGTGGGAGCGTTCTCCATCTCTCGGTAGCACCAGATATTATTGTGTTGTCAAAAGCACAGGTAGTTCCATAAACGCTAATTCAAATACTATCCGTGGCGTGGCCTTCGCCTTCTGCTTCTAAAGAAAGGACTGATACTTTATGGCAATTTACATCAAAGTCAACAACACCGAATACCCCGCTACGGTCAACGGCGACCGCGCCGACCACAGCTGGGGCGATCGCGGCACCAAGACGATTACGCTCACCATGTCCCACGACGCCGTGGCGGCGCTGCTGCCTGACAATACCCCGTGGAGCATCGTACAGCGCGACACGGTGGACGTGCTGAACGAGCAAGGCCAGCCCACGGGCGAGACCAAAGAGGTTGTCAACGAGTACGACAACAGCGAGTACAGCCTTGCTGGCGACATCACTGACCACCGCGACGGCACCGTATCTATCAAGATGGGCAAGCCCACGGAGGCGGAGAGCGCCGTCGGCGCGGTGGTCGCCCTCACAGGCGAGGTTGTGACCATGGCTCGCGCTGTAGAGCTGCGACCGATGATCGAGGCGGCGGCGACGAGCCTGCCGGACAGTGACGCAGCAAAGGCCGTTGAGCTGTTCCCCGCGTGGGCATATCCCATCAGATACGTTGTGGGCAACCGCGTAAGCGACGGCGGCAAGCTCTACAAGTGCCAGCAGGCGCACACCTCGCAGGAGGGATGGAAGCCGAGCGCAACGCCAGCGCTGTGGGTCGTGATTGACGTTACCCACGCGGGCACGCAGGATGACCCCATCCCCGCAAGCCGCGGCATGGAGTACGAGTATGGCAAGTACTACCTCGACAGCGAGGACGGCAAGACGTACAAATGCGAGCGCACCGGCGAGGCCGCGGGCGGGAAGATCGTCTTGCAGTATCTTCCTCACGAGTTGGTGGGACAGTATTTCACGGAGGCCTAATGTATGAAAATGCTGAAAGCTATCCGTGACGCGGACGCGTTGCGGCCTAACAAATTGAGCACGCCGCGCAAGGCGGAAATCCTCATGGTGCTTGAGCACCGAATCGCCGAGATGATGGGGGCGGAAGTCCCCACCCTCAAGGTGAGCGTGGAGGATGACACCGCAAGCGTCGAGGATATGGAATTGCTGCTGCCGGACGGACACAACGAGTGTTACCACCTCTATTTGGCAGCGCAGCTCGACGCCTACAATCAGGACAGCGCGCTCTATGCCAACGACCACGCCATTGCCAACGAGGCGGTGGCCGATGCTATGGCGTGGTGGCGGCGCGAGAACCGAAAAGAGAGCAAGGGCAACTGGAAGGTGTGATGACAAGTGCCGACAACATTTCAGCTGGTGGAGACGACTTTCCCGAACGGGGAAGGCAAAGACACGCAGGAGCAGATCAACGGGGTCTATGACTACCTTTTCGTGCTTCTGGAACAGCTTCGGTATACGCTCTTCAATCTGGACGGGAGCAACATCAACCAGAATGCATTGAGCGAGTTTATCAAGAATATTTCCGAGCCGATCTACGCAAAGATCGCAGATACGGACGAGAATGTAAATGAAATTTCCATTACAGCGAAAGGATTAGATGCTCGACTTAGCGACGCCGAGGGGAACATCACGCAGCTTGACACAACGGCAAAGGGCTTGCAGGTAAGCGTTTCAAACCTCGACGGCGCGATTACCAACATCAAGACCGACGTCAACGGCCTGCGAGCGACGGTGAGCGGGAAGATCGATGCGACGCAGGCGCAGAGCATCTTCGACCAGAGCGCGACCGGCTTCACGCTGGCCGCAACGAGCGGCGAGAATGGGACGGTTTTCAAACTCAATTACAACGGCGCACAGATTGCGAGCACGGGCAGCGTTGACCTCTACGTGGACGCGGTGAACATCTATGGCACGCTGACAGCGACAAAGCTACGCGGCGGAAGCATCAGCGTCGTAGACGATGACGACAACGAATGCGGCACAATACAAACGACTTACGCTTCGTCATCCGACTACAAGCTCGATATCAGTTCCAGCGCAATGGAGCTGTTCGCGGAAGACGGCAGCCTGTTTATCGCATCAGGATGGGACAGAACGAATAAGTATCACGCCTCTATTGAGGTGGACGGAAATTCCGAAGAAGTGCAGATCAAGGGGAGCGTCATACCGAATGCGGATAACGTTTACGATCTCGGCAGCCCGAATTTCGTTTGGAGCGCGATCTATTGCAGCACGAACGAACTGAACGGCTCGGACCGAAACATCAAGAACAGCATTGAGGAGCTGCCGGAGAAGTACGTGCGCATGTTTGACCTCGTGAAACCGAAGCGCTACAAGCTGAACAGCGGCACGAGCGGACGCTATCACACAGGCTTCATCGCGCAGGAGGTAGAAGCGGCAATGCAGAAATGCGGGATCACGTCGCAGGAGTTCGCGGGCTGGGCGGCGGCCAAGCGCAAGGACGGCAGCGAGACGTATTTTCTGCGGTACAGCGAGTTTATCCCTATCCTGTGGGCGAAGGTGCGCGAGCAGGAAGAACGGCTGAAACGATTGGAGGAATCAGCATGAACGAAAAGATCAAGCAGGAAGCGGCGCACGCGATGCGCCTGATCGGCATTTTGAACGTCAACGGCGACGCGGTGGATGTGGTGGCAGCGGTGCGCCAGTCGCTTCGCAATATTGCGATGATCTGCGACGGCACGGAAGCCCCAGTGGGGGAGAAAGGCGATATGCCGGACGAAGCAAGAGGAGCGGTGAAAGATGAGACTGCCTGAGATCACGGCATATACGAACCGGCGCGTGCAGCAGGAGAAATTCGGAGGCATCAACCACACGTTCGGGGCGGCGGGCGGCGAGCTCTACGACATGAAGAACCTGTCGGCGCGATACTTCCCGCTTCTTGCCCCCCGTGCGCGGCGCTATACCGTCCGCAAGGGTATGGGCAAGGCAAACGGCATTTTCAGTGCGGGCAAGCTCTACGAGGTATACGGAACGAAACTCTACATCAACGGCGAAGAGAAGACGACGGTCGCAGACAGTGAAAAGACCTTCTGCGCGTTGGGCGAGCGCGTGCTCATCTTCCCCGACAAGATCGTGTGCGAAAAGGACGGCACGATCAAGCAGATGGAGGCGAGTTATGCCGCAACGGGCCTGAAATTCGGCAATGGCACGTATGCTGACGAAAAGGCGGCGGCAAACAGCATAACGACAACCGGCGCGGCATTCCCGTTCAACGTGGGCGACGCCGTGACGATCTCGGGCTGCACAAAGGAGACCTACAACAACCGCACGCCCATCATCCGCGAGATCAGCGAGGACAAGAAGACGCTGCGCTTCTATGAGAATACTTTCCGCCTGCCAGAAGGGCAGGAAAGCATCACGGAGACCGGGACGGTCACGCTCAAGCGCAGCGTGCCGGACATGGACTTTGTCTGCACGAACGAGAACCGCGTGTGGGGCTGCAAGGGCGACAGCATCTTTGCTTCAAAGCTCGGCGACCCGTACAACTGGAACGTGTTTGATGGCCTGTCGACGGACGCGTTCAGCGTGGAGAGCGGCACGGCGGGGGCATTTACGGCGTGCGTGAGCTATCTTGGCTACCCGTGCTTTTTCAAAGAGGACAAAATCTTCAAGATGTACGGCACGATCCCGACGAACTTCCAGCTCATGTCGAGTGCTGTGCTTGGCGTGATGAAAGGCAGCCACAAAAGCCTTGCCGTGGCAGGTGAAACGCTCTATTACCTCTCGAAAGTCGGCATCATGGCATACAGCGGCGGTATGCCGCGCTGCATCTCCCGCGTGCTGGGCGACGATGTGCGGCTCTCTGACGCCGTGGGCGGCAGCGACGGTCTTAACTACTATGTGAGCCTGAAAGAGGATGGCAAAACTGCGCTGTACTGCTACAGCAGCGAAAACGGGACGTGGCATAAGGAAGATACGCTCGCCGTGGTGCAAATGGCCTATTCGGGCGGTATCATGGCCTTAGTAGACGGCGGGTGCGTGCTGCTGGGAAATCCGGCAGATATCCCGACCGGGGCAACGCGCGAGGGCGCTGTCAGCAGCGAAGCGGAGTTTGCCGACTATGACGGTGGATCGTTCGACGCGAAGCACGTGCAGCGCGTGCGGGCGCGCATCGAGGCGGAAAGCGGGGCGAAGATCGCTTTTCTCGTCAAGTTCGACGGCGGCGCGTGGGAAGAGGTCGACCGCTGCGGGGCGCAGGAAAAGGGCGTTTTCACGCTCAACTGCCCGATTCGCCGCTGCGACCACTTCAAACTGAAAATCAAAGCCACGGGAGAATACCGGCTCTATGCGCTCGAGTACGAATATGTGACGGGCGGCAGAAAGTGAGGGGACAATGGCAGATAATTTCAAACACAAAAATACAGACCTGACGCTCATCAACGATTCGGGCGACCTTGATCTCATCCGGCAGTATACAGAGGCCTACAACAAGGCCTATGCTGAGGGAGACAAGGCGGGCCAGCAGGCGGCGCACGACGCAGCCGAGAAAATCCGCGCGAAGTACGACTATTCTGGCGGCGTGGACGGCAGCGAGTACATCAAGCTCGGCACGGGCGCGAGCCCTGCAAAGGCTGACACGAGCTGGCTCGATAAGCTGGGTGAGAGCAGCTACAACTACGACCAGAGCGGGCAGATCAGTGCAAAGCTCGACGCGCTGCTGAACCGCACGCCGTTTTCCTACGATGCGGCGAGCGACCCGCTCTATCAGCAGTATCGCAAGCAGTATACGCGCGAGGCAGACCGCAGCGCCGAGGACGTGCTCGGCAAGACGGCGGTGATGA
>ULRO01022217.1_pt1 | contig 10908 bp, 4 predicted proteins | sample 1955421 | NCBI WGS metagenome assembly ULRO01 (sample SAMEA4835682, study PRJEB28245) | human gut metagenome | biome: gut microbiome; material: fecal sample | place: Denmark | collected 2008 | reverse complement strand
CCGCAGCCGCTTCTCGCACTCCACGGAGAAAGCCTCGGCGGGACGCTACGAGGTGACGCTGGACGACTATGGCGTAAAGGCTCGTCTGACCGCCACCACGAGAGTCGGAGTCCATGAATATTCATTCCCGAAAGGAGTTGGCGGGCAGGTGATTCTGGATCTCATCCACGGAATCTACAACTACGACGGCAAGACCCTCTGGGCGGAGGTGCAGGTGCGGAACGACACCCTCCTGACCGGCTACCGCATCACCAACGGCTGGGCCCGCACCAACTACACCTACTTCGCGATCTCCTTCTCGCAGCCTATCACTGAATATGGCTACGCGGACCGGGAGAAGATCAATTATAAAGGAGGCTGGAGCAAGTTCGACCAGTACCACAACTTCCCGGCGATGGCCGGACGCAAGCTGGTGGCCTGGTTCAAGTTCGCCACTTCCAGGAACCCGGAGCTGACCGTGAAGGTGGCCCTGTCGGCGACCGGTGCGGAGGGCGCACTGAAGAACCTTGCGGCGGAGGCCTCCGGGAAGTCTTTCGACCAGATCGCCGCCGAGGCGACATCCGCCTGGGAGAAAGAGCTTTCCCAGATTGAGATCCAGGGAACCGAGGACGAGAAGAGGATGTTCTACACTTCCCTCTACCACACGATGATCAACCCGTCAGTTTACATGGACGTGGACGGGAAGTACAGAGGCCTCGACCACGAGATCCATCAGGCCGACGGCTTCACGAACTACACAGTGTTCTCACTTTGGGACACCTACCGTGCCGAGCATCCGTTCCTGGCCCTGTTCAAGCCGGACCGTGACAGGGACATGGTGGAGTCGATGCTGGCCCACTACGACCAGAACGTGCTGCACTTCCTTCCTGTCTGGAGCCATTGTGCCAACGAGAACTGGTGCATGAGCGGCTACCATGCCGTCCCTGTGCTGGCCGACGCCATCACCAAAGGGCTGGACATCGACCGCGACCGCGCCCTTGAGGCGATGGTAACCACCTCAAAGGCAGACTGGTACGCCGGGCTTGGGGAATATATGAGGCTCGGCTACGTGCCTTACGACAAGATCTCCACCGCCGCCAGCAACACGCTGGAATATTCCTACGACGACTGGACCATCTGGCACACCGCCCGGCTCGCGGGTAATGACAAGGTGGCCGATGAATATCTCGCACGCGCGCAATATTACAGGAATGTCTTTGACACGGAACTCGGTTTCGCCCGTCCGAAATACGCTGACGGCTCCTTCAAGAAGGATTTCGACATCATGCAGACGATGGGCGAGGGCTTCATCGAGGGCAACTCGCTGAACTTCTCTTTCCACGCCCCGCAGGACGTTTTCGGTGTGATGGCGCTGATGGGTGGCGAGAAGAGGTTCATCTCCGCGCTGGACGAACTCTTCTACCACGATCTTCCTGAATATGCCTACGCAACCAACGAGGACATCACGAAAGACTGCCTGATCGGTGGCTACGTACACGGCAACGAGCCGAGCCATCATATTCCTTATCTCTATGCCTGGACAAGTCAGCCGTGGAAGACACAGTACTGGATGAGGGAAATCATCAACAGGATGTATCGTCCTGATATTCACGGATTGGGAGGGAATGACGATTGCGGTCAGATGTCCGCCTGGTACATCTTCGGCGTGCTTGGATTCTATCCTGTCTGCCCCGGAAGCGACCAGTACGTGTTCGGCGCTCCGTACCTTCCGTACGCCCGTATCGCCCTTCCTAACGGCAAGACCCTTGAGGTGAAGGCCGACGGCGTGAGCGACACGAACCGCTATGTCAAGAAGGTACTGCGCGACGGCGTTGAGTTCAAGAAACTCTACATCACCCACGATGACCTCCTCCAAGGAGGCACCCTCGAGTTCGTCATGGCCTCCAAGCCGAACAAGGCCCGCGGCCAGAAGCCTGCCGACAAGCCATACTCGCTTTCCGCAAAAGCAAAGTAACTTTCCGCGGAGGGTAAGCCTCTGTTTCACAGTATATTAAGCGAAGTCCTTCAGCTGATATCAGCTGAAGGGCTTCGCTTTTGTAATTGATTTTCAATCGCTTACTCCCCACTGCGTTCAGAGAAAGTTTTTGGGCGCTATGCAGCTCTTCGGTTCTGATACGCTGGTGGTCGCTGAGCTCGTCAGAGCGTCTGCCAGCGTACGGCAACAGAGTCTGCCGAACCATGGTTGGTGAGCCCGAACCATCGGGCTAGCCGCTTAGATAGGTTCCAAGTGGTATTTAGTAACCTTCAAAAAATAACCTGCATCATCTTAAGGAATCTTTTCGGTATATATCTCTTTTCTCATCAGTCATGTGCCACCGGCACACTCCTTCTTCAAAAAAAGATCTATCCTCGAAAATCTTCTCTTAATCTGAAGCAACTTATTTTTTTCATGTTACTTAAGGGAGTAACAACCGAAAATATTTCTGTTTTTTATAATCCGTATATGTTTCTTTTCGTTTTTTACATTTATTGTGCATATTATTGCTGTTCAAATGTTTGTTTAAAATTTGAACTATGTATTTCAATGAAAAGAGACAAGAGCTCGCTCCGTTCGTCAACCTGCGGAGCGACGTGGGATTCAAGGCCGTGTTCGCGGACAGGAACAACAAGGACATCCTCATCGGGGTGCTGAACCAGATCCTGCCTCCCGAGGCGAGGATCGAGGACGTCAAGGAATATTCCGACCGGGAGCAGCAGCAGGATGTGATCTACGGGAAGAAGACGGTGCTCGACCTGGTCTGTGTGGACAAGGACGACAGGACGTTCATCGTGGAGATGCAGGCCTCGGAGGAGGACAGCTTTTTCGAGAGGTGCGTCTATTACGCGTCAGGACTCTACCATCTTGAACTGTCGGAGGGGGATCTGTACGGGAAGCTCCACCCGGTCTATGTGGTCTCCTTCCTGAACTATCGCCTGAGGCACGACGACGAGTCGCTCTGGGACACCGACCACTTCATCTCCTACTGGCAGTTCACGGAAAAACGCACCGGAATGGTTGCGAATCAGACAATTAGTGTTATCTTTGTGGAGATGACACTGTTCACCAAGACGCTGGAGGAGTGCGTGACGGAGTCCGACAGGCTGTTCTACATATTCAGGAACAGCGGTGGCTTCCAAAAGATTCCGGAGTGGATCGAGGAGGCCGGAGGAATCTCCAGACGGCTCGCCGAGGCGTGCGAGGTGGCGGCGTTCGACAAGGAGAAGAAACTTAAATACGAGATCGACAAGATGAACGAGAGGGACATTCTGGCGCAGCGCGTATTCGCCGAGCGCAAGGGCTTCGAGAAAGGCTATGCCGACGGAGAGGCCAAAGGAATCGCAGATGGCATGGCCCAAGGTAAGGCCCAAGGCATGGCCCAAGGTATGGCTGAAGGCATGGCCCAAGGTATGGCCCAAGGTAAGGCTGAAGGTAAGGCTGAAGGAATAACCGAAGGTAAGACCGAAGTAGCCAAGGCCATGCTGGAAATCGGCATGCCGATAGGGCAGATCCTACAGTTGACCGGGCTTACCGAAGAGCAGATAGGGGCTTTAAGGTGATGTTTTTAACTGCCATTGCCAAAGAAAAAAGGCGGCCGGGGTTTCCGGTCGCCTTCTTTTGTTGGATTGACTGAATGCAGGATTACTTCTTGAAGTACATGCTTTCTTCGTTGCTTCCGTTGTAGTTGGCCTGATAAATCACGTCATAGCTGCCTGCAATGGAAGCCTTGTCGGTTGAAGTGGCCTTCGGAATAGAGATTCCGCAGATGTAGTACTTGCCGTTACTGGTCATCTGACCTGCACCATAGTACTGGTACTTTAGGGTCTTCAGGTCTTCGCTTACCGTGAACCAGAGCCACTCGTAGTTGGAATCGGAGAATCCCTTGTCACCAGGAGCAAAGTTGTAGTTGCCCCAACCGTTTCCGCCAGAACATTCAGGAATATATGTGCAGAACTTTCCGTCTGCGGCTTTCTGGGCTGCGCGGCGGTCAAAGAACACACCGAATTTGACAGTCCTTTCATTGTAGTCAATCTCGACACAAGCGTCCAGAACCGAATCAAGATAAAGGCCCTTGATGCCAAGGTTGTTTGTGTGCTCTTTGCCAGCGGCATCCTTCAAGGTCTCTCGCTGACGTGGCTCACCGAATGTGACAACAGTTTTGTCCGCATTGGTGTTACCCTTACCCAGTGTCTTGTTAGGGTCAAATAATTTCGAGTAAAGCGTCCAGCTTCCCTTGAAGTCGTTGGCTCCGATCTGGGTGAAGATGTAGGTGTGACCGTTGTCAAGCACAACCTTTCCGACGCGTACGCTACCGGTCTTGTTCTCCCCGACTGTAAGGACACCATCCTTCACTGTGATCCACTTGCTAGCGCTCTCAACCTTCGCATAGACATCATGGACTTTATATTCCTCATCGCCGATCCAATAGTTGAACTCTTTGGCGTCAACACCCTGAACGATCTCGGTCGTCTTTCCTGCCGTGATGTTCGTGACCTCAAGCGCATTGCCGTAGGTGGTAGTCTGGATGTGGGAGATGAGGTTGGTGTTGGTGTACTCTCCACCTACAGGCCAGATGGCGACGTAAGCGGTGGAGGTGCATTTCACCGTGTCAACAATGGCAGGGACGGTGATTGCACCTTTCGTGCTTGACTTTTCAGGAGAATCAAGCATCAGTTCAATCTTGTTGTACTGTGCGTCTCCACCAAGCGTTATTGTGGTCTCGCCCTGTTTGACTCTGGTTCCCTCCGGATAAGACACCACGATCTTTGCGATACCGGTCTTGTAGGCGAGTGATACGGAGCCCTTACCTCCTGACAGGCCGCTGACAGGGGTGGAGCCAACAATCACCTGATGTGCCATGGCGTCAGCAAGCGTACCTTTCTGACCGCTCAAATTCACAAATGTCGGAGCGGATCCATAGTTCACGAGATTAGTCTCGTTGTTGTCAACATAGACGAAAGCCGTTTCTGCGTCATTCGGCACGGCCACACGGTTGCTGAATGACGCGGTCTTGCCTTCTGCCGCCTCGCCTCTGAGGATCTGGGTTCTTCCCACTGAAGTACCGTCAGCCTTCGCGAAACGTATACGGAGGAAATCCTTGGCTGTGAAAGCAGTCTTCATGCCCTCACCCTGTGCGGACGGAAGGGTAGCCTCGATTGTCAAGGCCTTCACGGTAGCGTTTTCATCCTTGAACTCCTTCACATCCTCTCCCTTGTCGCAGGCTGAGAACATTGCCATTGCGGAAAGAGCGCAAGCGAATGTCAATAATATTTTTTTCATCTGAATATAATTCTAGTTGTGGATAATGACTGTTAGTTCCAGTAAGGATTGCCCTGACGCTCCTTCTGAGGAATCTCCCAAGTGAAGCCTTCGGCAGGAATCTGAGTCTCGCTCCAATGGTTCGCTCCACGGGCGTTCTGAACGCCCCAGCGCTTCTGGTTGAAGAACGCCCAATCGCCTTCTCCCCACATCTCGATGCGCCACTGAAGTTTGACCATCTCCATAACACTCTTGCCAGGCATCGTGTTGTCGCATGTCATGGCGGTGGCGCCGCTCTTTGTGCGGGCCGCAAGCAGTTTGTCAAGCAATGCCTTTGCCTGAGCGTCCTGCCCACCCTGAGCGTATGCCTCAGCGACCATCAGCAAGACGGCTGAGGAACGGAGGTATATGTTGTCGGATGTGGTAGCCTCGTTCGTGTGGTTTTTGTAACCGATAGCCGAGGATGCCGCCCATTTGAGAGACGTGTATTTCGGCATAGTGTACTGGTACCATGTCGTGTCTGCTCCGTCGTTGGTGTAAACGTGGAAATTCTCGAAATCCTCAGGGAGAATGCAAGCCTTGCGGCAGTCATCATCCGAAAGTGCGTCATAGATTCCTTTGTCCACCTGATAGTAGCCTGAAGGGCTGCGCTTGAGGGCATTGAGACCTGCGTTAGTCCAGAAGATGTTGGATGAGCCTCTGGCACCGCCGAAAATCGCCTCTGGATTCTTCTCCAGATTGTAGAAGGCGTTCTGTGTGGCGTTGAAGTCGGATCCGTTCCAAGAGGTTCCCTGAGGCAGGGATGCGGTGACACCAGCGCGAGAGTTCACAGAGGCCAACAAGCTTGCCTTCATACCATAATCTTCGGCGTTGATCAGGTTAGGGAAATGGCTGAGGAGGTCATTCCCCGCCTCTATCACGGTCTTCCAGTCCTTGCTGTCGAGGGCGGCGCGACAACGGTAGTACTGTGCCACGGCACAGTCTATGTCGTAGATCTGGGCAGCCTCGTTACCGATGGTATAGCCTTTCTCTCCGAGCGTGGAATCGTGGAAAAGATCCACTGCCTCCTTGAGCGTAGTGTTGATCCAACTCCAGGTCTCGGCGACCGAAAGCGGAGCCTTGGCGGCATTATAGGTGTAGGCATCGTAGATCGGCCAGCCCTGCTTTGTAGTGGAGGTTACATCCTGAAGGTCTGTGTAGCGCTCCATCAGCATCATGTAGCAGATAGCCTTCATTGTCAGTGCCTGGGCGCGGCTGGAACCCATTCTTGGATACTTCTCGACACGCTCCTCGGTAAGGAAGTCAAGCGCCTTGAGTGCGGGTCCGAGCTTGAGTACAGGGGCGAGATAGTAGCCATAGTTCTGGATCTCCTGATCTGTTCTCCAATAAGTGTTGTTTGCAAGATTCTGATACCAAGTCGAGTATGTTCCTTGATTCAGTCTATCTCCTTCAACCACATCGCCAGACTGGCAGAAACGGCGAAACTCAAAATTGGATTCGTAAGCGGAAGCGTTGGAATAGCCACCGGCGATCGCAGCGTTGTAGATGTTGATGTAACCCGGCAGAGAACCAACGAGACCTGTCAGAACCTGCTGCTCAGCTTCCTCGCTTCCATTGATGAATTCTGCCATCTCATCATCCGTGAAATAGTTCGGATTGTTGACATCCAGCAGTGAGGTGCAGGATGAAAAGCTCAAGCCAAGGATCGCGGCAGCCAAAAGACTTTTATATGTTTTCATATTTATTCGCGTTTAATTTTAGAAATCAAGATTCAAACCGATGGTGAGAGTCTGCATCTGTGGGTAGATGAAGGTGTCAACCTCTTTTCCTCCGATTGTTGAGAAAGTAGGATCCACACCTTTCTGCTGAGAGAAAATCAACACGTTGTCAGCTGAGACGAACGCACGGAGGGCACTGATGTTGACTTTTTTTGTGAGTTTCTTAGGCAGGGTGTAGCCGATGGTCACGTTCTTCACACGGAAGTAGCTTGCGTCAAAGAGGCTCATGTCTGTGTAGTTGTGAGAGCCCGGCAGCAAAGATCCATCAAGATAGTAACTGCTTGCGCCTGAACTTGGGAACCACTGCATAGGGTAATAGGCACTGGTGTTGTCCGGATTCCAGGTGTTGCCCACGAGATCCTTTGAGACAGGAATACGCTGTCTGCCCATAGATGAGCCGCGGAACAGATGCTGGGAGTACTCCATAGAGAAGAACTTGCCTCCGATCTGGTAAGCGGAAACGACGCTGAAATCGAAATCTTTCCATTTCAGGCTGAGGGTAAGACCTCCGATCCAATCAGGAGTGGCTGATCCTACCTCGTAGTAAGATGCGTCTGCCGCCACGTCTGTCTTGACATTGTCACCCACCTTATAGTTGGCGTAACGTCCTCCGTGCTCGTAGACACCTGTGGTCTCGTTCATATTCACATCATAGTAAGTGACTCTGTGCCAATAAAGCGGAAGACCGGATTTTTCGTCCACACCGGCATATTTAGGCATATAGAGGTTGAAAAGATCCTTCCCTTCTCCACGGAGGTAGAATATTCCTCGTCCGGCGTGGCTTGCAGTTCCGGCCTGCGCCATATCCTCAGTCGCGACGGTCCAGCAGCCCTTAGGGAGATCCATGGTCTCGTCGTAGTTCGGAATCTGGTCGGCAGGAACGCTCAGAAGCGTGGTGCGGTAGTGTGTTCCGTTGATGCCAACGCTGAGGGTGAGATCTTTCTTGCGGATGATGTCAGCGTCGAGTTCTATCTCGAATCCTCTGTTGCGGACCTTGGCAGCGTTTCCAAGAACGGTGGTGTAGCCGGCGCTGGCGAGAGGGGAGACTGACTGATTGAAGAGAGAGTTGACAGTCTTGTGGTCATAGAAGTCAAGCGCACCGGTGATGCGGCTCCTCAGGACACTGAAGTCAAGGCCGAGGTCAAACTGGTGGATGTTCTCCCAAGTCAGGTCGGAACGAACCAAGTCGTTGCCGGTTCTGATGGCGGTTGAGGCAGGAACGCCGGTACCGCTTGAGCTTGTCTGCCACGTGGCGACAGCGTAGTACCAGTAGTGGTTGAGATAATAAGAGGTAAGACCATTGGAGTTACCCGTCACACCATAGCTGGCGCGCAGCTTGGCGTTGTCAAGCCATGTCTTCATCTCCTTAAGGAAGCTTTCCTCTGAGAAACGCCAACCGGCTCCGACTGACCAGAATGTACCCCAGCGGTTGTCCTTTGTGAACTTGGAGGCGGCATCACGCCTGAGGGATCCAGACAGATAATATTTGCTGTCGTAGTTGTAGTTGAAACGGCTTAGGTAAGACTCTGTCCTGTAGATGTTTGTACTGAAGCCAGGGGTAGTGGAGTTCTCACCACCAGCGTTGACATAGCGGCCGATGAAGTTTCCGGCGATGGCATAACCCGGAATCAGCTCGTAACCAGTGCCGAAATTGAGGTCATCCCTGTTCAGATCCTCATACTCGTGACCTAGCATAGCGTCAACGTGATGCTTGTCGAAGTCCTGATTATAGGTAAGGATCTGCTGGGTGTTGATGATTCGGCGCTGGTAGGTCTTGATACCGAATCCTCCGTTAGGAGTTCCGCGGCCCGCGACACTGTTCACGTACATCGTACGTTTCCAGTGTGACTCGTCCATATTGAAGTTCACGTTGAAGTTGAAATACTTCAGGAAATTGACATCGGCGAACAGACGGGTTGTCCATGTTGAGATGTCCTGACGCTCGATGTTGGTCTCGGCGATGTACTTGAAGTCACTGCCATAAGGACTTGTGGCGACACCGAGCGGTGAATACGAGGCGTTCTTGGTGTTCAGAATCTTGTCACCGTTGGCATCGAGAACATAGTCACCGTTCTTGTCAATGGTGTAGACTGGCTCGATTGGCTGCCATCCTTTGACGTGAAGCATGGCGTTGCCATACGCTCCACCGATCTGACGGGAGCCCCACTTACCGGCCTGAGCTCTGGTGCTGGTCTTTGAATAGCCGACATTGGCGCCGATCTTCAGCCACTTGAGAGCCTGGGCATCGACATTCATACGTCCGCTGTAACGCTTGTACGAGCTCGCAATCAAGAATGAAGGCTCGTCCTGATAACCTAGGGAAGCGTAGTAGTGGATCTTGTCTGATCCGCCGCTGGCCGAAAGGTTATATTCCTGACGGAAAGCTTTTTTGAACATAATGTCAGCTGCGTCACCATTGTAGAGCAGCCTTGCGTCCTTGTTGATTTTTCCGGTTACTGGATCGACAAGGTAAGCACCGCTCATAGTCGCGGATGCGTTCGAGCCGGATCCCGTAGGCGTGTAGATCGCCCCAGGAACATTGTAGGCCATATTGTTGCCGAGTGCGTTCTTCTGGAACTGGGTCTCGCTTCCGTTGTAGTCGAACAGGTGCTGGCTGGCAAATAGCCTTGCCTCCTCGTCTGTGTGGTTCGGAGTGGCGATGTTTGTGTAGTAGTTGCCGTTCGCATCAACTCCAGGAAGACCTGTTCCGTTCACGCCGTAACGGTAAGAGTTGTAGATTGACTGCCAGGCATATTCATAATACTCAGCGGCGGTGTCGATCGAGTTGACGTTGTAGTTTCCGATGGAGTTCCATCCCCAGCGGCTCTGGAAGGAGATCTTTGACTTGCCTTCGGAGCCTCTCTTGGTGGTGATGAGGATGACACCGTTACCCGCTCTTGATCCGTAAAGAGCGGTTGACGCCGCATCCTTGAGGACAGTCACGGAAGCTATGTCGTTAGGGTCCAACTGGGAAAGAGGGTTCTCATAAGTGGAGTTGGTCTGCTGGGCCACACCGTCGATCACGACGAGGGCGGCGGCAGAGGCTCCGTTGGTGGAGCTGACACCACGCAGACGGATAGCCATGTCATAACCAGGCTGGCCATCGACCATTGAGACCTGAAGGCCTGGAGCGGCTCCCTCGAGTGCCCTGGAGACGGTCGTGGTGTTCTGAATGGCCACGATCTCGGACTTCACGTCGGTGATGGAACCGGTCACATCCTTCTTTTTCTGAGTACCGTAGGCGACAACCACAACCTCGTCGAGATACCTGTTGTCACTCTGGAGAACTACATTGATGACAGCCGAGGAGCCAACCTTGACTTCCTGTGTGGTGTAACCAATGCTTGAGATAACAAGGATGGCTCCCTGCTTCACGTGTGGCAGACTGTAGTTACCGTCAAAGTCTGTCATTGTGCCGGAGGTCGTGCCCTTTATGAGGACATTGGCCCCGACACAGGGTTCCCCTGTCTCGTCCGTGACCTTTCCGGAAACGGCTGACTGGGCGAATACCTGCACCCCGACTAACAGGAGCGCAAGCAAAGCTGTGATGAAACGTTTACCCATAAACTGTGTTTTTAATAATGGTTTTGTGATTTTCTCAATCAGTCTTGTCAAGTGGATTGCAACAGTGTCACGAATATGTGGGGACATATTGCCGGACATGCCGACGGCGGCGTAAAACGGCGGAAAGTGTGAATATGGTCATAGTTTACCTTGTGCTATTATACGTCTGTGACATTTAAACCAAAAACATTGGCAAAAGTAAGGAATATTATCCCCCGCTTTTTGAAATATTGATAAAAATACTTTGAAATTTGATTTACACCTAAAATTTTACGCAAACCTTTTCGCAAAACAGCGCAAAATGGGTTCGTAATGTGAAATTTATGACCA